>Ga0155667_112_pt2 | contig 48642 bp, 48 predicted proteins | sample RifCSPlowO2_01_FD_107324 | JGI IMG/M metagenome (GOLD analysis project Ga0155667, IMG submission 107324) | Candidatus Nomurabacteria bacterium RIFCSPLOWO2_01_FULL_37_25
GATTTTCTTGAGCAGATTGTAAATTGGCTCGCAAGCCATTCCTCGATTTTGAGGGAATTCATCCCAATCTGTCAGAAGTCAAAGGATTTGGCGCCATAACCTTGCGGTCCCCGAGGCGCCTGCGGGCAAAAAGGTCAAAAGACAAAACGAGACAAAAAAACGAATGAACGAACTTTAAGTGGTGGGCAGAACCAGCCCAAGGTCGTCAATCCTGGGTACTCGGGTTTTTCCCTTCCTTTCCCCTCGCGAGAGGAACTTTCTTTTTCTAAGGGAAAGTCTATTCTTTCTAACATAAAATGTCAAGCAGATAAAAGTGGATAAAAAACTATAATCGTTAAACTCATTGCTATTAAAACTTAAAATGTTATGATTTGCCTATGTTAGACAAGAAAAAAATTAAAGAGAAATTGGAAAAGGAAAGAGATACTCTTCTTGAAGAATTGCGCGATATGGGTAAGCTTAATCCAGAAACGGGCGAATGGGAAGCGACTCCGGAAGAGCAAAATGCGCCAGAAACAGACCAGAACGATATGGCTGACCGATTTGAAGATTTTGAAGCGAGAAGTTCTATGATGAAAACTTTAGAGCCAAGATTGAATAATGTTTTAAAAGCGCTGAAAAGGTTAAATAGAGAATCTTTTGGCAAGTGCGAAATATGCAAGAAAGACATTGAAATGGCTCGTCTGGAAGCGAATCCGGCGGCGCGCACTTGCAAGGAGCATTTAGAAAGCTAATATAAATTATGAGTTTCTCAAGAGTATATTCAGCGCAAACGCATCTTTTGAAGGGTAAAATTGTTACCATAGAAGTTGATATTACAAAAAAAACATTACATGCTTTTACTCTGGTTGGACTTCCCGACAAAGCGGTGGATGAGTCAAAAGACCGCATGAGTTCAGCTCTGAAGAATTCCGGTTTCAAATCTCCCAAAAATCAAAATCAAAAAATAGTTATATCATTATCTCCGGCGGACCTCAAGAAAGAAGGCCCGTATTTTGATTTGGCGATTGCTCTAGCTTATTTGCTTTCAGCCGAAGAAATAGATTTTGATCCAAAGGGAAAAATATTTCTCGGAGAATTGTCTCTAAACGGAGAACTTCAGCCCATTAAAGGAGTGCTTCCTCTTACAGAGCAAGCAATGCGGCTTGGTTATAAAGAAATATTTGTGCCAATTGCGAATGCTGAGGAAGCGGCGCTGGTAAAGGGGATTACAATCTATGGAGCGAAAACATTAAAAGAGGTTATTAACCATATTTCTAAAATAAATTATGACCCCGAAGGATCCCGCCAGGGCGGGACCTACGGGGCAGGCAGAAAGGGGAAATCAACAGAATCGGAACATCCAAAAATTTTAGCCCAAAGGCCAACCGAAATAATCCGCCAAGACATAATTCATGACATAGACTTTTCTGACATTAGAGGACAAGAAAGCGCGAAACGGGGACTGGAAATCGCGGCCGCGGGAGGACACAACATTGCGCTTTCGGGACCGCCCGGTACAGGGAAAACCATGCTGGCAAGAGTATTTTCACATATATTACCAGAGCTTAGAAATGATGATATTTTAGAAATTACGGGTATTCATTCTATTGTGGGATTGCTTGAAAGAAGTCTTGTGACGGAACCGCCATTCCGCGCCCCGCACCATACGGCGAGTTATGTATCTATGATCGGCGGTGGGTCAAATCCAAAACCGGGAGAAGTGACATTGGCGCATAAAGGCGTGCTTTTTCTGGATGAATTTCCTGAATTTGAAAAAAGAGTTTTAGAAGCGCTTCGTCAGCCGTTGGAAGACAATATTGTTTCTATTTCTCGAGCGCGGGGATCGGCAATTTTCCCATCCAATTTCATATTAGTTGCCGCCATGAATCCATGTCCTTGCGGGAATAAAGGCAATAAAGATAAAGTTTGTATTTGTCGGCCAAATGATTTAGAAAGATACGCCCGCCGCATTTCAGGTCCGATAATTGATCGCGTAGATTTATGGGTTACAGTGGGGAATGTGGATTATAGAAAATTAAGTGACGAAATGGGAACGGGGGAAAGAACGCAAACAATAAAAACTAGAGTAAAAAATGCGCGACTCATTCAAGAAAAAAGATTTAAAGATTCTAAAAGAAAAATAAAAACAAACAGCGAAATGAATGTGAAAGATTTATCCAGTATGGTGAAGCTTACCAAAGAAGTGCGCGATTTGCTTGACGACAGCGCCGAACACCTCGCTCTCTCCGCTCGCGCTTATCATCGCGTCATCAAAATCGCTCGTACCATCGCCGACCTAGATAATTCTACCAATGTTGAAAGTAATCATATTTTAGAGGCGATACAATATAGGCCGAAAGTTAATAATTAGAAAGTTGTAGTATTTTTAATAATTTGTTATCCTTAATATATGGCTATTGATTGGACTAAAATATATAAGAAATACAAGGGTCTTTGGGTTGCTTTGGCTGATGACGAAATGACAGTTCTTGGTTCAGGTAAAACTCTCAAAGAAGCTTTGAGTAAAGCAAAAAAAAATGGGCATACAAATCCCATATTGACTCGTATGCCTGAAAGTCTGGTTACTTATGTGGGGTCACCATGAAATTCAACTATAAAACTTATGGCTCTATATCAAGACCCGTTATAGAAATTATATTAAAAAATGGAGAAAATTCTATCCGATATGAAGTTCTGGTAGATTCCGGGGCTGATCTTTGCATATTTGATGCAGAAATAGGAGAAGCATTAGGAATTGATGTACAAAAAGGCCAAAAGAAAGAAGTTTTTGGCGTTGGCGGAAAAACTTCGATATTCTTTCTTCATAAAGTGGACATTGAAGTTGGCGGTTGGGTTTATAAAATTGAGGCTGGCTTTATGCCAGATGTTGCCGGGAGAGTTATGCCATACGGGCTTGTCGGACAAAAAGGATTTTTTGAAAATTTTATTGTGAAGTTTAATTTGCTGAAAGAAGAAATTGATTTGAAAACAAGAAATTAAAATTTATGGCAAAAAGAATAAATTTAGTTAAGAAATTTCACAAAAAATTTCAAGTTCCAATCTTAAAGAAGCCCTCCTTAATTCCCAAAGATAGATCAAATTTGAGATATAAATTAATGAAAGAGGAGGTAGAAGAATATTTGAGAGGAGTGAAAAATGGCGATTTGGAAAACATTGCACAAGAGTTGGTTGATATATTGTATGGAGTTTACGGCACTATATTGGAGCATGGCTTACAAGATAAAATAGATAAGATATTTAAAGAAGTACATCTTTCACATATGAGCAAAGACTATCATAAATATAAAATGGTAAAAGGTAAAAATTATTTCAAACCCAACATTAGAAAACAGCTAGGCTTTGCCTAGCTGTTTTAGTTATCCACAGGTGGCTTGTTGACAGGTGAACGCTCGTTCACTTATACTATTGGTATTACAAATAACGAACGGAGCGAGTATATTATATATTCAACCCGGTTAAATAATTTTTGCAAAGCAAAAATTGATTCTTCTAGAATCATTTAACGGGGTAAAGATTTTAATAATCATTTCGTTCATTTAAAATCACATATGTCACAAACACAATATCTCAAGATGCTTGAGAAAGAGATACAAAAGATTAACAAGAGAATTGATTTGAAAATTCTTCAGGGTGAAGCGTACTTTAAAGAAGCTAGAGATCATAAATTACTCTTGCAAAAAGTTCGCTACCACACCAGGCGAAGTCTTGCGCAAAGAATGATTCACTTATTCTTCCGCAAGAATCTATATGCGTAATCCATATCAAACCAAAATAGAATCTTTTTACTCGCAAAACAAAAGAATGCCCACTTATTCTGAAATGCTGAAACTTTTCTGTTTTAAATCCAAGAATGCCGTGTTTAAAGTTGTAGAGAAATTAACAGAGGCGGGATTAGTGGCGAAAGATCATTTGGGTCGGCTCATCCCGGCCGATTCTTTTGGAGAAATTCCAATGCTCGGACTGGTGACCGCCGGATTGCCGGCAACCGTGGATGAGGAATTGACTGATACTATAAACTTAGATGATATGCTTGTTGGGAAAAAAGAACTTACTTATATGCTGGAGGTTGACGGCGATTCTATGATTGACGCGCACATAGAAAAAGGAGATATGGTAATTGTTGAACGAGCCAATCAAGCAAAAAACGGAGAGATAGTTATTGCCGAAGTGGACGGTGAGTTTACAATGAAATATTTTTACAAAAATGGAAACAAGGTCTGGCTCGAACCGGCGAATAAAAACTATAAGCCAATACATCCGGAACATTCCTTAAATGTAATAGCGGTATTAAAAGCGGTGATTAGAAAGTATTAAAATGTTATAATAGAACTATGTTGAACACATTGCAAAGACCAAAAACAATTATAAAATTAGCAAAAAAAAATGCTAATACCTCATATTTTGAGGCAAAAAACATTTCAATATACAAAGATAATATTTTAACAACTAATTCTATTCCAGAAAATTCTGTTGACTTAATCATTACGTCACCACCTTATAATGTTGATATTCATTACAATTCCAATGGTGACAATTTATCTTATGAAGACTATTTAGAATTTACTGAAAAATGGATTAAAAAATGTTTTGATTTATCAAAAAATGAAGGAAGATTTTTACTAAACATACCTCTTGATAAAAATAAAGGTGGGCAAAAGTCTGTGGGTGCAGATATTACACAAATCGCAAAAAAAGTCGGATGGAAATATCACTCAACAATTATTTGGAACGAGGGGAACATATCACGTCGCACCGCTTGGGGATCTTTCATGTCCGCTTCTGCCCCTTATGTTATTGCTCCGGTAGAACTAATTTTAGTTTTATATAAAAACAGCTGGAAAAAAACTGGTCTTAGTAGGGAAAATGATATTACAAAAAAAGAATTTATGGATTGGACGAATGGAGTATGGACTTTTAATGGGCAAAGTAAAAAAGGAGCCGGTGGACACCCTGCTCCGTTTCCAGTTGAATTACCGAGACGATGCATAAAATTATTTAGTTTTATTGGTGATACTGTCCTAGACCCATTTTTAGGTAGTGGTTCTACATTAATTGCTTCTTATTTACATGGCAGAAAAGGCATAGGGGTTGATATTGACGAAAAATATTGTAATATTGCGATAGAACGTTTAAACAAGGAAGTAAAACTAAATTAATCTAGCTTAATATAAAAAATTATGAAAAAGAATAAATCAATTAAAGACTTACTCATTGAATATTTTAAGGCACATACGAAAGAAGATATGTCACATGGCCCAGTTGTTGATTGGGTTGAGACAAAATATAAAAAGTTATATAACAAAAAACCTAGAGACACATGGCGTTCCATTAGAAATCTACACCAAACCGGATTTTTAGTTAAAGTTAAAAAAGGAATTTACCGTTATGATCCTAGCATGGTTAAACAAAGAGAGTTAGAAGATTTTACATCTGAACAGAAAAAACAAATTTTTGAGAAGGACAATTACCGCTGTGTGCAATGTGGCAGAAGACAAGATGAAGGGTATGAATTACATGCAGATCATAGAATTCCTAAAGATAAAGGGGGGAAAGCAATGGTTGATAACGGACAAACACTGTGCCCCATCTGTAATTTTAGAAAGAAAAATTATGGACAGACAGAAAGTGGAAAGAAAATGCTAATTCGGCTTTGGGAAGCATCAATAAAAATTGGTGATGAAAAAACTAAAAAATTCTGTGAAGAAGTTTTGAAAGTCTATGAAAGATTTGACATTAATGGACATATTGAATGGAAAAAATAATTAAGAAATTTATGAACGCAACAGAAATTTTACAATCTGTGGGATTAAAAACAAATAACGCTATCTTTTCTTTTAATAATGGGGAAGCAGTGGAAAGATTATTAGAATTTATTAAAGAATGGGAACTACAAATACAAATTAAAAAAATTAGTGAAAAAGACCGGGAAACCCTTTTCGCCAGTTATGCAGATTCAATTATTGATTACCACCCAGAAAACGACCATCAGGAACGGGGAGCATTTTTGAGAAATGGAAAAATGCTTATGAAATATGGTTTGACAAAAGATGATATAAGAAGATTAGATTTTTGTTGATCCAATACAGGAGTTTGGCACAACCGAGCAAGGCAGTATAATTTCTATTAAAGGGGTTTTAAGTATTTATTCATAATGAGAAAATTAAAATGAAAAAAGAGAAGAATAAAAATAGAAAAGATGAGTGGGAAGGTTTTGATGACTGTGCTATTTGTCAGGCAATGAAAAATGGGACAGCCAACAACGCAAAGGATTTAATGAAGGCGTTTCAAGAAGCTGAAAAAAGTGGTATAGGAAAAGTTGGTTTTGGAAATAGTCACGACAGTGATAGTTCAATCCCGTCTCCGTATTTAAAGCATTAATTGGGGATTAAAAAGTTTAAATTAAAAAACCCCTTGCGGGGCTTTTTAATTTTAGAATTCTTTTCGCGCGAAAAGAATCCGCCTTGACTCGCGTCACAGGCGAGGCAGGTTTACGCAATCGTGTCCTTTAAACCTTTTGCCGGTCGGAATTTTGGAACTTTCTTGGCCACCACCTTGACCTGCTCTCCGGTCTTTGGGTTGCGAGCCATCCGAGCCGCTCTTTGTTTTACAGAAAAGATTCCAAAGCCAGCGATTGAAACTTCACCGCCTTTTTTCAAAGTATCAATGATGGCGTTGAACAATCCGTCAACGATTTCTTCAGCTTGCACCTTGGTACCGCCAAGCTTTCCGTGTACCCAGTCAGCTAATCCTTGTTTATTCATATATTTTAAAAGTGATTTTTGTAATGTTTCGACCCTGCCTCACCATAACGGAGGTCTTTAACTTATAAAATTAACACTTGTTCATTATATACCAAGGGTTTTTTAAGGCAAGTGCGATGCAAAAAATTATATTTCAAAGATTTTTACCGGGCGTATTCAATAATCCTTGTTTCTCTTATCATTGTGACTTTAATCTCCCCGGGATATTTGAGTTCCTGCTCTATTTTTATGGCGATATCGCGAGCCATCAGCTTGGCTTCCGCGTCGGAGATTTTTTCTGGAGTAACAAAGATGCGAATTTCACGGCCGGCCTGAAGAGCGTATGATTTTTCCACTGCGGGAAAGACATTTACTAATGCCTCAAGTTCCTGCAATCTTTTTAGATAATTCTCTACCGAATCACGGCGCGCGCCGGGTCGTCCGCCGGAGATGCTATCGGCAGTTTGCACGATGACAGCTTCAATTGTCTCATAAGGATAGTCTTCATGGTGGCTTTTCATCGCCAGGATGATACGTTCATCTGCTCCAAATTTTTGTAAAATTCGCATACCTATCTCAATATGCGTGCCTTGCACCTCATGGTCCAGCGCCTTGCCGATGTCATGAACCAAGGCCCCAGCTTTAGCTATTGTCACATCTGCGCCAAGTTCCTCCGCAATCATACCAGCGATGTGAGACATCTCAATGGAATGTTGAAGCACATTTTGTCCATAACTGGTGCGGAAATACAATCGTCCAATGATAGCTACAATTCGCGGATCAAAATTGAATATTCCACATTCATAAACCGCCTGCTCGCCCTTTTCCTTAATTATTTTATTTATTTCCTCTTTTGCTTTTTCAACCAGTTCTTCAATTTTGGCCGGTTGAATCCGTCCGTCCAGGATTAAATTTTCTAATGCTAAACGCGCCACCTGCCTCCTGATGGGATCAAATGAGGAGATGATTATTGAGCCGGGTGTATCATCCACAATAAGTTCAACTCCAGCGACTCGTTCAAAAGCCCTGATATTTCTGCCTTCTTTTCCTATTATTTTGCCTTTGATTTCGTTATTAGGAATGGCAACTATCGTTGTCATTAATTCAGATGCCGTGCTTGAAGCTAGACGCTGAATGGAAGTAGCCAAAATGTCTTTCGCTCTTCTGTCTAATTTTTCCTCGTTATTATTCTCTAGTTTTTGTATTTTAACCAGTATATCTTCTTCATATTTTTTCTCAATATCTTTTAACAATTCTTCTTTAGCTTCCGTTTCTGTCAATTTTGCCACTCTTTCCAATTCAGTTCTTTTTTCTTCTTCTATTTTTGACACTTTTTCCTGAATCTTTTTTATATCTTCTACTTTTAGTTTAATATTTTCAACTTCTTTATCCATCTCAACTTGTCTGGCATCCAAAAACTCGTCTTTTTTGATAAGTCTTTTTTCCGTTTCTTTAAATTCTTGCTCTTTCTTTTTTTCTTCCTCCTTTAATTCTTCCAATTTACCCTCTGATGTTTTTTTGGCTTCGTCGGTAATTTTCTGCGCTTCTTCCTTGGCGCTAACCATCATTTGTTTTATATCTATTTCTATAGACCTTCTTTTTCCTAATGCGATAATCAAACGGAGATAGTATCCTATGCCAACACCCAAAAGGAGCGCTCCCGCGCCTAATAAAATTATTATCAATGTTATACCCATAAGCTTTGTGTCAGCCTACAAGAACATGCCACTATATTTGCGCCCGCCTGCATCAGCTATGCTGCAAGCATTACGGGCAGGGTTTTACTCCTTTAAGATTTCAACTATTTCTCCTACACATGAAAACTTCATAATATATGGAATATTCCTCTAAACCAAGTAAAAATAAATTTTTAAAGTCAACTTGTTTAGTATAACAGATAAAGAAAAATATGTCTACTAATTATTGGATTTTGGGACTGGAGCTTTGGATTTAGTGACTATTTCATCAACGATTCCGTACTTTTTCGCTTCTTCGGCATCCATAAAGAAATCTCTTTCCACGTCTTTTTCTATTTGCGCTAATGACTTGCTAGTATTTTTTGCCAAAAGTTTATTTAAATTATCTCTAGTTTTCAAAATATGTTTGGCGGTGATAGCGATATCTGTCGCTTGACCTTCTACTCCACCCAAGGGTTGGTGAATCATGACTTCCGCGTTTGGTAGAATATAACGTTTGCCTTTTTTGCCGGCGGATAAAATAATGGCTCCACCGGAAGCGGCTAAACCGACGCAAAAAGTGGAAATGTCCGGACGGACATGATTCATCGTGTCAACTATTGCCATCGTGGAAGTAACTGATCCCCCGGGGGAATTTACATAAAGGTATATATCTTTTTTACTATCTTCCGATTCTAGAAAAAGAAGCTGGGCGATAATAATATTTGCAGTATGGTCGTCTATTGGTCCGCCTAAAAATATAATACGCTCGCGCAAAAGTCGTGAATAAATATCATAAGCTCTTTCCCCAAACTGTGATTTTTCTATAACTGTTGGAATAAGCATAAATTATATTCCTTTTTCAGGTCCTCGGTTCTCTGGGTCCCTACCCCAGCCAGACCATTCAAAAAGTAATATAATTTATTATATTCTATTTTATAACTTTTTCAAGTTTTTATTGTGTTTTTAGTTTTCCACTTGATCCATCTGGGGCGGGGTGCTACTATCCTAGGCAATGTACCAAATTACATCATGCTCACAATAGAAGGGAATATCGTAAATATAGATAAAGTTTTTCGCGGAAGGATAGAAATTGACCAAAGCGGAATAATAAATAAAATCGGCGAACCGACAGGTGACGCCGATTTTATTTTTAGAGATGAATTTATCTTTCCAGGGTTCATTGACTTACACGTGCATGCGCGAGAAGATACTAGCCATACACAAGATTACAAAGAAGATTTTATAACAGCCGGACAAGCGGCCATCAATGGCGGAATTGTGGCTTTCGCGGAAATGCCCAATAATCCCGTTCCGCCAATAGATGATGCAAGTTATGAAGCAAAAAATAATTTAACAAAAAAATCTTCCGTTACTGTTTTGCTTTACGCTGGTATTGGTCCCAAAACTAGACCGCTTTTCGGGAAAGTCCCGTATAAAGTTTTTATGGGGCCATCAGTGGGGGATTTATTTTTTACTTCACGCCAAAGTTTAGAAACTGCTCTTGAAAAATACAAAGGTCAAAATGTGACTTTTCATTGTGAAGACCCAGAAGTTTTAGAGGAATGCAAATCAGGGCTGACACACGAAAGCAGGCGTCCAGCGAAAGCTGAGATTTTAGCCATTGATTTCGCCCTTGAATTAATTGAAAGATATAATTTAACTGGAAAAATTTCTCACTGTTCTACTATTGAAGGAATAAAAAAAATAATGGATGCAAAAACTCGCGGGATTAATGTGTCTGTAGAAGTAACTCCGCACCACTTATATTTTGATGAAACGATGTTGGGCGATAATCGCAAAAAGTTTCAAGTAAATCCGCCTATAAGGCAGTCAAAAGAAAATCGTTTAGCGCTTATCGCTGCGCTAAAAAGTGGCGATATAGATTATCTAGCCACCGATCATGCTCCTCACACAATAGAAGAAAAAGAAAAAGGCATCTCTGGACTTACGCATTTGGATACCTACGGTTCATTTATCGCATGGCTGACGAAAGAGCACAATTTTACACCACAAGAAATTGAAAGGGTTTGTTCACAAAATCCCGCAAACTTTTTAAATCAGTTTATAAAAAACAAGTATGGGGAAATAAAAGAAGGATTTGTGGGGTCACTAACGATCATTGATATGAATAAACCAGTCACAATTACAAAAAATATTTTAAAAACTAAATGTGGCTGGTCGCTGTTTGAGGGGATGATTTTTCCAGGCAGTGTTGTTATGACTGTAGTTAAAGGAAAAACGTATGTCAAATAAAATAAGCAAAACAGCAAAACTGGTTTTTGAGGATGGGACTCAATTTTTGGGCAAAAGTTTTGGCGCTGATAAATCTGTCTCTGGCGAAATAGTTTTTGCTACTGGCATGGTGGGCTATCCGGAAGCTCTAACCGACCCATCATTTCGGGGTCAGATTTTAATTTTTACCTATCCATTAATCGGAAATTATGGCGTGCCCAAAAAAGAACTTTGGGAATCTGCCGAGATTCAAGTTGCCGGATTAATAGTTTGCAATTACATAGATACGCCGTCGCACCATGCTATGAAAATGACGCTGGGGGAATGGTTGAAAAAAGAAAAAATTCCTGCACTCCAAATCAAAGACACAAGAGCTTTAGCGCAAAAATTAAGAAGTGGAAGTTCTAATTTGGGGAAAATTCTTTTGAGCAACAAAAATATAAAATTTGAGGATCCGAATTTAAGAAATTTAGTAAAAGAAATAAGTACAAAAAAATTTTTATCCTATGGTCAAAAAGAAAAAACAGGAGAGAAAACAATTATTTTGATTGATTGTGGCATGAAACAAAATATTATACGTAGATTGGTGGCACGCAATTTAAAAGTTGTGGTAGTGCCATGGGACACAGACGTTACGAAACTCAAGATTGCATTTTCGGCCTTAGTTATTTCTAATGGTCCTGGTAATCCCACAATAGTAAAAATTACTATTAAAAATGTGAAAAAAATTATTACCAAACAAATCCCCATATTGGGGATTTGTTTGGGTAATCAAATTTTAGCCTTGGCGTGTGGTGGCACTACTTACAAATTGCCTTTTGGTCACCGAAGTCAAAATCAGCCCGTCGTAGAAAGAGGGACCAATAAATGTTATTTAACAACTCAAAATCACGGTTTTGCAGTAAAAAAAATCCCCAACAGATTTAAAGAATGGTTTTACAATGCAAATGACAATACTAATGAAGGTATCATTCATAAAAATTTGCCAATAATGTCCGTGCAATTTCATCCTGAAGCTAGTCCTGGACCCACCGATACTGATTGGATATTTGATTATTTTTTAAAAAAAGCTGGAATAAAAATAAAAAAATGAAAAATAAATTTCAAAAAATATTGATTCTTGGTTCCGGCGCGCTCAAGATCGGCGAGGCCGGGGAATTTGATTATTCCGGCAGTCAAGCAATTAAAGCCCTAAAAGAAGAAAATGTTAAAGTTATTTTAATCAATCCCAACATCGCGACCTTTCAAACTTCTAAATCATTGGCGGATGAAGTGTATTTTTTGCCTATCAATGATTATTTCGTGGAAAAAATTATTGCCAAAGAAAAGCCGAATGGAATTATGTTGTCATTTGGCGGACAGACGGCGCTAAATTGCGGGTTGGCTCTTGAGAAAAAAGGCATTTTAGAAAAATACAATGTAAAAATTCTTGGTAGTCCGATTTTATCTATTGAATTGACGGAAAATAGGGAAAAATTCGCAGAACACTTGAGAAATATCGGTATTCCTGTTCCGCCTTCCGGTAGCGCTACTAATTTAAAAGAAGCAAAAATAATAGCTCTTAAAATAGGATATCCTTTAATGATTCGGGCTGATTTTGCGCTTGGCGGACAAAAATCTGGCGTGGCTAAAAATAAAAAAGAGTTGGAAAAAATAGTCAAGGGAGCTCTCACTATATCTCCGCAGGTTTTGATTGAAAAATATTTGCATCATTTTAAAGAAATTGAATACGAGGTGGTGCGTGATAAATTTGACAATACCGTGACAATCTGCAATATGGAAAATTTTGATCCGCTTGGGATTCATACTGGAGATTCTATTGTCGTCGCGCCCAGTCAGACATTAAATAATGAAGAATATCATAATCTGCGAGAAGCCAGCATAAAAATTGTTCAAAGTCTTAAAATTGTGGGAGAGTGTAATGTGCAGTTTGCGCTTAATCCGTCCCCTTCTCCCTCAGGGAAAGGGGATGAGGAGCTGAAATATTTTGTAATTGAAGTCAACGCGCGTCTTTCTCGTTCCAGCGCATTGGCCTCTAAGGCGACCGGTTACCCTCTTGCTTATGTGGCGGCCAAGCTTGCCTTAGGTCAGAGCTTACTGCAAATAGAAAATAAAATTACAAAAGTTACACAGAGTTTTTTTGAGCCGGCGCTTGATTATATAGTGGTAAAAATTCCGCGATGGGATTTGGTGAAGTTTGTCGGTGCTGTTGAGAAAATCGGCAGCGCCATGAAGTCCGTGGGTGAAGTGATGGCCATCGGTCGGAGTTTTGAAGAAGCCCTACAGAAAGCAATACGAATGCAATCTGGTTTGATTGAAAGTGTTACAGATAATGATTTTGAAAATAACAAGGAACTAAAAAACTTTTTAAACATTCCGACCCCTAGAAGAATCTTTGCCATAGCAGAAAGTATCAGGAAGGGAACTAGTATTAAAGAAATTTATAAAATAACTGGCATTAATCCGTGGTTTTTGTATAGAATACGGAATATTGTAAATATAGAAAAAAGATTTTTAAAGAAAAAATCATTAAACAAAGAAAATTTATTGAACCTAAAACAAATTGGTTTTTCCGACAAAAAAATTGGGAATCTATGCGAAAAAACAGAATTAGAAATTCGCAAACGGCGGATTGACTTAGGAATTACTCCATTTGTTTTTGCCATTGACACATTGGCTGGGGAAATGCCAGCTAAAACTAATTATTTATACTTAACATATAATGGAATTCATCATGATGTGTCTCCAATTGGAAAGAATGCCGTTGTTATTTTGGGCAGTGGGCCGTATCATATTGGTTCTTCTGTTGAGTTTGATTGGTCATGTGTGCATGCGAGTTTAGCGTTAAAACGACATAAAAAACAGTCTATTATTATAAATTGCAATCCGGAAACCGTCTCAACTGATTATGATATGTCGAATCGTTTGTATTTTGAAAATTTATCATTTGAAACTATTGCCGACATTTTTGCATTTGAGGGGGCTTTTGGTTTAATAATTTCTGTGGGTGGTCAACGACCTAATAATTTAGCAAATCAACTTTCACGGGAGGGTTATAATATTTTAGGAACAAAAGCGGTAGATATTGACAAAGCCGAAGACAGAAATAAATTTTCAGCATTTTTAGACAAGTTAAATATTCTTCAGCCTAAATGGCAAAGTTTCACTAATATGAAAAAAGCTCTTAAATTCACAAAAGCCGAAGGTTTTCCAATATTAGTACGACCTTCATATGTGCTGTCAGGTTCAGCTATGCGTGTGTGTTACAGCAAAAAACAATTATTTAATTTTGTGAATAAAGCAACAGTGCTTTCTCCAAAACATCCAATTACCATTTCTAAATACATAGAAAATGCCAAGGAGCTTGAGTTTGATGCTGTGGCCCAAAATGGAGAATTAATGATTTATGGTATTTCTGAACACATAGAAAATGCCGGGGTGCATTCTGGAGATGCGACAATAGTATATCCGACCCAGAGAGTATATGCTTCTACCGAATTTCAAATACGGGAAATTTCTAGAAAAATTACACAGGAACTGTTAGTGACGGGGCCAATTAATATTCAATTTTTAGTAAAAGACAATCATCCTTTTGTGATTGAAGTAAACTTGCGCGCCAGTCGAACATTTCCTCTTTTGTCCAAAGCGATGGATGTAAATTTTCCGGAGATAGCCGTGGATAGCTTTATGGGCAAGGCCAAGTTGCGGCATGTTTCTTATCCGAAAAACGTAGTCGTGAAATCCCCGCAGTTTTCTTTTTCACGGCTTTTGGGAGTTGATCCAGTGCTTCGCGTAGAGATGTCTTCGACCGGAGAAGTAGCCTGTTTTGGACGCGATTATGACGAAGCATTACTCAAATCAATCATAAGTACGAATAAATTTAGATTTGATAAAAAAATAGTTTTGCTTTCTTTAGGCGGAAATCTTAATAAGGTTAAATTTCTGGAAGCGGCAAAGACCTTGCTCGGCTTGGGGTACAAAATTTTTGCAACCGATACCACTTCAGAATTTCTTAAAAGCCATAAAATAAATTGTGAGATACTGCGCAAAGCATATCAAGAAGCGCCTAACGTTATAGATATTATTGAAAGCAAAAAAGTTTCTTTTGTGGTAAATTTAAGTAAGGTTGAAAATCATGAGAGGCAACGGAGCACGACTGATGGTTTTCGTATCCGCCGAGCCACCATTGACAATCAAATTCCATTATTTACCGATTTGCATTTGGCGCGAGCTTTCATTAAAGCTCTTGCGCATTATAATATAAAAGATTTAGAAATTAGATCGTATAGAGAGTATTTAAATTAATTATAAATTAAAGTAAAAAATATGAAACACATACTTTCCGCAAATCAATTTAATAAAAATGACTTGGAAAAGATTTTAAAACGCGCTTCAGTAATGGAGAAGCAATGCAAAAGCGATAAAATAAAAAAACTTTTAATAAATAAAATAGTCGCTTGTATTTTTTTTGAGCCGTCTACACGCACCCGCTTGTCTTTTGAAACGGCCGCGTTAAAATTGGGTGCTCAAGTAATTTCTACCGAGAATGCGATGGAAAATTCCTCTGTTTATAAAGGAGAAACCATTGAAGATATGACCCGTATGCTTTGTTGCTATGCAGATGCTATCGTCATACGTCATCCTAAAACAGGAATAACAGAGATTGCTTCAAAAGTTTCTACGAAACCGATTATCAATGCCGGCGACGGAGCCAACCAACATCCAACACAAGGATTTTTGGATCTTTACACAATCAAAAAAGAACACGGGCGCCTTGATAATTTAACTATTGCTTTCGGCGGAGATTTATTATACAGCAGAACCCTAAGGTCACTTTTACCATTTTTGAGATTTTATAAAAATAATAAATTTTATTTTATTTCTCCAAAGGAGTTGGAATTACCCAGAGAATTTATCAAGGAATTGAAAAATGACGGTGTTTTTTTTGAGGAATTAAGAAGCTTAGAAAATGCATTACCAAAGCTTGATGTGCTTTATATGACACGCGTGCAGAAAGAACGTTTTGCTAACAATTCAGATTATGAAAAAGTAAAAAATTTGTTTATTTTAAAATTTAAACACTTAAAAAATTTAAAGAAAAATGCAATCATAATGCATCCTTTACCGAAGATAAATGAAATTGAAAAAGATGTAGATAACGATCCTCGCGCGGCGTATTTTCGTCAAGCCCAAAACGGCTTATATGTTCGTATGGCGTTATTGCTTTACGCTCTTGGACTTTAACTTATTAAACTCGCAAGTTTAACAAGTTTTACTGTGTTTCCAAAAACCGAAAGATTTTTTCGTTAGTCAGGACATTCTCGGCATGCATTCGCGCGCGCTCAGGGTCGGCATCTTTATAGTGTTCCAATATATGCGCGACTTCCTTGGCTATATTTTCTTCGTCAGCCACAATTTTTTCCACTTTGGAGATTTCATTTAAAACAAGAGCTAATTTTACTTTCGCCTCGCCGTCTTTCCTGAAATCTTTTCTTAAATCTTCTTTTGTTTTATTTAGATGTTTTAAATAATCTTCAAACTTGAGTCCCATTTGGGTAATGTCGGATTCCATTCTATATAAAATCTTATCCAATTCTATCTCAATTAAAATTTCCGGTATATCAATAAGACTTTCTTCTATTATTTTTTCAATTATTTTTAATCTAGTTTTTTCTTTTGCCTGATTTTCTTTTTCAGCATCCGTAATTTTTGCCTCGCCCGTAGGGCTATGGCCGAGGGAGATTATTTTTTTCGCGATAGCTTTATAATCAGGAAGTTTAATTTCCGGCAATACCGCAGTTTTAATTTTAAAACCCAATGGATTTTTACGAGCTAATTTAGTGATAGAAATTTCCGGTCGGCCGATGACATCTAGTTTTTCTTTCTCTGTGATTTTAGGATAATGTTCTCCTAGCGCGAGTTCTGCCATTTTTTCTAAAATGCTGATTTCAGGTATCTTGGAAACAAGAACACTTTCCGGGATTTTTCCCTTTCTAAATCCGTCTATTTCTAACTTTTCACCGATTTTTTTTAATGCTTCGGCAAAATAATTCTCAAATAAATCAGTATTCAACTCCCCCTCAATTTCTACTTCGCTTTTTGGCAGTTTTTTGACCGTTATTTGCATCGTTTCTTACTGTATGCTATTTATTGCATTAGCGCCAACGTCAATGTCTGTTGTATCTAGTTCTTGATTGAGTGTGTCTAGCTCAGCAGAATCTTCTGGCGTGACGGTTTCTGCTTGAGTATTTGTTTCGTTTACGACATTTTTATTCTTTTGCCACATATATAATCCGCCAACAATGAGAATAATGATGATTATTATTAAGCCAATTAATGCTCCGTTTGATTTTTTTTCTGGTTCCATATTTTTTAATGAGTTAATTTATAATCTATTCGTTCTCGTTATTGTTATTACTATTTTCTGCTTCTCCAATGTTTGTTCTAGTTTCAATTTTTGCTTTTACTGCGTCTCTTAAAGATTTAATCGCATCTTTTAACGCCTGATGGGCTTCTTTAATAAGAGCTTGTATTCCTTTTGCTAATGTTCTTAAAGTTGTTTTATCTTCTAGAGTAAGTTGATTGGTTGATGTAGAAAGCAGTTCAATTGCTTTTGCGATTTTTATTTGAGCCTCGCTTAATTTTGTACCAACTATTTCCACAGAAGCCAGCGCGACTGTTACATCTACTTCTTTTCCTTGTAATTTAATTATTTGGGCATTAACTTTTTCTTTCAAATTATTAATTCTTTCTACCGCTTTATCAAATCTCTCCAGGGCTTTTTCTCGGCCCGTAATTCTCTCTTCCTTTATTTTTGCTTTTACTATATCCTTTTCTTCTTTAATTTTAGTTCTCAAATCTTCCATTTTTTGCTTTGCCTCTTCTCTCATTGTCTCTATTTTTATTTTCATTTCTTCTTTTTTTTGTTCTATCTCAATGCGTATTTCATCGCGCCTGTCCTTCAGTTCCGTTTTCAATTTAACCCTTTCCGCTTTTATTCCATTTTGTTCATCTTCCGCGCGCGTAGCTTGAACGTTTGCAACGAGCATTATCGCTAAAATGACAAACAAAACGGTTGGCGAACCTAAATATTTTTTCATAATTTTCTATATTTTAAAATTTGCTAATAATAGACCAGTCCCAATTATACACCAAGCGGATTACTTTGCAAAATCAATTTTAATTAAAGTTTTTTAAGTAAATATCCTTATATCTCTGCTCGCATTCTTTTACCACCTTAATGGCTTCATTTTTGTTAAAAAAGCCTTTAGTTACACCAGTACCTGGTTTTTTCAGGTATTTAATATGTTCCCAAAAATAAGTGCTTTCTTTCTTAAATTGCTCACCCAAATCTTCAACTGATTGTATGTGGTCGCTTCTTCGGTCATCCGAAAGTACAGCAACAATTTTATCGTCAATTTCTTCACCGTCTTTAAATTTCATTACGCCGATTATGCGAGCTTCAACTACACAACCAGGCACAAGCGGTTCTATGACGTTTATAATTTCAACATCAAGCGGATCACTATCGTAGTCCCAAGTTTGCGGAATTGCTCCGTAAGCAAACGGGTAGGCGAGCGATGAATAGCCGACTCGATCAAGTTTAAGTTGTCCTGATTCGGTTATTGTTTCGTATTTATTTATACTACCGGAATTTATTTCAACAATAGTGTTAATAACATCTTCTTTTTCTTCTACAAAAACAGGAAGGACATGCAATAAGTTCAGCATGTATTTTGAAGGTTTGTGATTTATATTCGCCATGTCTTTATTCTAACTCTATTCTTCAGTTTTTTCAACTTTATCTTCAATTTTTTCAATGTCGTCCTTAATGCTTTTTCCATCGCCTTTGATGTCTATTCTCCACCCGGTAAGCTTTGCCGCTAAACGGACATTCTGTCCGCCTTTTCCGATAGCCAACGATAATTGGTCGTCAGCCACTTCTATTGTGGCCTTATGCTCTTTTTCATCTATTTCAATAGAAATTACTTTTGCCGGAGAGAGAGAATTGGCAACAAAAACTTCTGGATTTTCCGACCAAGGAATTATATCAATCTTTTCTCCCCCCAGCTCAGTCGTAATAGTATTTACCCGTGTTCCTTTTTGTCCGACGCACGAACCGACTGCGTCAATATGCTCGTCGTTTGAATAGACCGCTATTTTGGAACGGGCGCCGGCTTCTCGGGCTACGGATTTTATTTCGACAATTCCATTTTGGATTTCTGGCGCTTCCACGGCAAAAAGTTTTTCTATGAATTTCGGATGCGTGCGAGACAGGCGTAAATTAATTCCCCGAGGCGTGTCTTCTACCGAATAAAGATAAGCCCGCGCTCGATGTCCTCGTTCCCAGTATTCTCCGGGGATTTGTTCTTCGGCGGGCAAGATTCCCGTTGCGCGGTTGAAATCAATATAAACATTTCCTCTTTCAATTTTCTGCACTACGCCAGAGATTATTTCTCCCTCTTTAGTGCCATATTCGTCTATGATGGATGTCCGTTCAGCTTCACGGATTTTTTGGATGATAACTTGTTTAGCGGTTTGCGCGGCAATACGCCCATAATCTTCTTTTTGTTCCAATGGAAAGATAACTTCGTCATTTAATTCCACCTCTTTTTTTATTTTTTTCGCGTCTTCCAGCATTATGTGATGCTCTGCGTTGAAGTGCACACGTTCATCAGCGGTATCTTTTACAGAATATTCACCCCCTCCAACCTCCCCCGAAGGGGGAGACTTAAATTCTATCCTCTCCTTTGGGGAGGAATAGGGGGGGGTGTCTACTATGGCAATACTTTCATCAACCACAATTTTTACTTGGAAAAAATCAGTTTTACCGGTTTCCAGATCAAATTTAGCTCTTATGATTTGCCCCTTTTTGCCATAATCTTTTTTATAAGCGGCGGCCATGGCCTGCTCTATGGCGTCTAATATTTTTTCTTTTGGAATTTTTCTCTCTTCTTCCAGTTGCTCCAACGCCGATTTAAATGTTTTTAGGTCTAACATGAATTTCTACTATTATATTTTATAAACTAAACAAAAAGAGCCCCGCTAGCACAGGACTCATACGTTACCAATATATCATAAGACTTATTTTAATGCAATCCCGTTAGAGGCAGAGGGTCGCTGTGAGCCCTCGCGGCCTCTAACGGGATGTGCAATACATTATAGTTATCCACTATATTATTCCTTTAATCCTTGTGGAAAGGAGAACCGTTTTGTTATAATATATATATACGCTTATGGAACCAGAAATAAATACACAATACACTTCGCCTATTGACTCATCTCATAAAAAGAAAAACATCACTGCTGTTGTTATTGTATTGATTATTTTAATGTTGAGTGTTTTTTACGCTCAAAAAATGGGTTGGATATTCAAAAAATCACCCGTTTCAGTTTATAGTGCCATAGCTAAATTTCAAGAACTAGCCCAGCAAAAAGATTATGATTCTTGCATTACAGTAGCAGAAAAGCAAATACAAGATAATTCAAAAAATGTTCTTGCTTGGCAATGGAAAGGAATTTGCGAGTTTGAATCCGGGAAATACGAAGAGGCAAAAAAATCCTTTGAGCAGATTCAGATTTTAGAGCCGGATCACGGCGCGGCAAAAAATTATTTAGAACTTATGTTAAAAGGGGACACGCTTATTAATCTTCAAAAAGACGGTATTTCGCGTGAAAGTTTTGAAACGCTTTCAAAACTGATTTTTCCAGTATCCTTTGATTTTGAAGGAGCATATACCATATCAATAGACGAGAAAACAGATTCTTTGACTGGAACTTATGTCTCATCTATTGGATTAGAGAAAACAAAAACCGAAATCCAAAATTCTCTAAAATTTTCAAAACTTAGTTATAAAACCGAAACATTTTCAACTGGAGTTGTTGTTTATAAAATTTCTAGTCTTTACAAAAATTATTCAGTTTCTTTGATAAGCACTTCAGAACCAATAAGGGTAACGGTGCGTTTTCTGGTAAGGAAATAATATTATGAGCGATAAAATAATTCAAAATTTTAAAAATATATTCTTTATTTTAAGTATGGTAATTGTGGTAAGTATTCTTTTTCTTTTGTTTGTAAATCAGGTAGATGCTTCCCATACTTTTACGACTGAGTCACAAACGGTAAGCTGTTCTGGTTCTGGCACCTGTTCCGCGCAATGTAATGCGAATTGGTCCGTATCCGACAACAATAGCTCTTATATTGATCAAGCATGGTATGGTCCTAATGTAACTTGGGATGATATTGGGCAGATGGGGGAAACTCATACTGGGTTATTCTTTTGGTTAAACCGAACTGATAAGTCAGGGTGCGAACCTTCGGGCACCTGTGGCACATCCAACTGCGCTGGCAGTCGTACAATATCGGCTTGCACGTTCTTTACGAGAAATGTGGAGAATAGTAACTGTGGAAGCACAATATCAGGCGTAGGAACGAACATAACTCTTAATTTCTGGGTGAAAGGAGTTGAACTGTTTGCGATGGCTGAGGATACTCCAACTGGAATTAGCGCTTCAGCTCCCTTTGGATACGCCCGGGTTTTTTGTGACTCCGTCCAAAAGCATGATGGCAACGGTGCATGTGTCAACATTGATGGTGATATCAATGCAATTGTAACAGATAATACTGACCCGGGTTCAGCAGATATTGCTTGGAGTAGTAATGCTTTGCCAATAACCAGCGGGTCAAATAGCGGACAGACTACAGTCGTTTATTTAATCAAAGATAGTGTTGATACCGGACAGAGAAGGTCAGCGACTTCAAGTGGCGGGTCCGGAACTTTTAGCAGTCTTGTTGCCGGTAATTACCAAGTTTGTTTGAACGGTGGCGATGGCTTTGGCACGGAAGTAAATATAACTCCAGACGCTTGCGCGCCATTTACTGTTAATCCTCCTGCCACGCCAGCTTTGAGCGCAAAGTGGACGGATACAGGCACTGACACCCAAAATAAGACAGTCACTCCAGGCCAGTCATACACTATACCTTTTAATTATTGGAATTCCGGTCAGTCGGGGAGTGAGGTGACAAATATTACATGTACGCCAACATTACCGCTACCTGCTGGTACAACCATTGCTCCCGGCGATCTTGTTTGTCCATCTGTAACTCTCACAGCCCCATAATTAGCACTTAAAACTTTATAAATAAACTCTTTTGAGGACTTTTTGTTTATTCACCTTTTATGCACAATATGGCTTGACAAAGTGTACTGTTTTTTATACACTTGACTTGAATTAAAACTTGTGGTCTGGAGGTGCGTTATGAGAGCTCGCTCTCGCTCTTTGATTTTTTTGTTGGGATTCTTGTTCGTTGCACGGAGCGCACTTGCAGACGGCAAGTGCGCGGAGTTCGCAACGAATACGGCAGATAGCCAGTGTCTGCTGTTGTTCTTTTTTCCGCGACTTTCGGTTGGAGGAGGGTGGACGACCACTCTCCGAGGTTTGAATTCTGGAACTGGATTAGTCCAGTTCTCCTGGTATCTTTACAAAGATACCGGGAACTTTGAACCCATGATCACTTCCTTCAAGGGTGGACTCTTGGGGGATGTGGGGCAGAATTTTGCCCGGGGGATATGGATTTATCCCGGGCAATCTGAGGAAAATTTTTTTAGCCCCATCCCAGAGGAGGAGGGGGTTAATAAAAACGGTACCCTGTTCGCAGGATACCAGGCCAACACACCCGAAGCTCTTCGCGGGCTTGCACCCCCGTGGGTGCAAGTGTGTAACCTCGGAGGCATGTGTGCCTCCGAGGTTGGAGTTTCTCCTGCCCCTAGATGGCGGGGAACCTTCTCCGGGACAGCGGATGGTCGCCAGGGCTACGCCCTAGCGATCGGCAACCCCGGAGAGCTAGACGTTATCGTGGAGGGAGACCTCTACGATAGCAAGGGGGTCAAAATGGGGATCCAAACCTGGGTCATCCCCAAAAATGGTGGGGCAGTGGCAATGGTGCTATCCGCTCCGAAAACCGGGGATTTTTCCCCAGGCTGGGGTCCAGGTTTCGGAGACGAAATGTTCTCCGGTGGACAGATATTCACCGGGCGAGTAGAACTTAGAGTTATCTCTCCCGGCGGGAAAATTGTCCCGGTGGCGTTTCTGTTCCAGAATGGGGGTATGTCTTCTGCCCCCATGGATCCGTTTTGAAATGGCAATCACGCCAAACGCTTTGGAGAGTGGCGATTCACTCTCCCCCTGGGTCATTGTGCTCAGGGTTTTTTCTTTTTGTCCACAATTAAAATTTGGGGATAACTTGACGGCTTTTTTGTTTCCATTATGATATAATTTTACATATAATATAGAGAATGATATTAAATAAATGAAACAGAAAATATTTACACATTTAACTCTTTTTGGTTTTTTAGTAATCGGTTTTTTTATGTCGTATCTTGCAGTGTCTGCTCAAGGCACATGTTCAGGTAGTAATTGCGCTGATGGCAATGTGCAAATAACAACACCGTCTGATTTTACTACTGGTACGGTTACAATAACCGTATCTGGGAGCGGTGGATTAAGTGACACTATAACTTTAAATCTTGATTCAGCCACAACTCCAGTTAACGGTCAATGTGGAACCACAAAAGACTCTTGTCTCTCTGGCAATTTTTCTGATACTCCAGATGATTCCACTTTTTATAAATGGGACTGTACTGGCATTAATGGTGGCGTTACCGCAAATTGTTCGGTCAACAAAGATGCTCTCGCCGCGCCCTCCAACTTAACCGCGACTGCCCAGTGTTCTGGCACTACCCCTCAAATTGCTTTAAGCTGGACTGATAATTCATCAAATGAAGATGGTTTCAGAATTTTTCGCGACGGGATAGAAATTTTGACAATACTTATCCCTAATACCATAACTCATATTGATACGCCTGTTACCACGGGCGCAAGTTATATTTACAAGGTCAGCGCCCGCAACCTCTCTAGCGAATCCTCCTTTTCCAATACTGCTTCGGCAACCGGACTGAATTGCGCAAGTCCAAATCTAACTGCCAGCAATCCTATACCCAATGTGGCTGTAGTTAATACACCTCTCACCTTTTCTTCAACCATTACAAACATTGGCGGCGTCTCCACCGGAAGTAGCTTCTCTAACTTCTTTCAAACAGCAACTGCGACCAATGGCGGAGGAACGCTCACTGACCTTGTGTCTTCCTCAATGACAACGCTTGCGGCCAGCGAAAGCGATACCGCTACTTCTCCTTCAGTTACATTTTTCTCCGTTGGCACATATTCTGTTCGCGCTTGCGCCGACAAGACCAACAGAAACAGCGCGGGTTCCATTCCTGAATCGGATGAAAACAACAACTGCAGTCCGTGGACGAATATAACTGTTTCAAATACTCCCCCGCCTCCTTCTACCGCGGGGGGCTGGAGTGTTCAGCCTGATTCAATAACTCTTTATGCCGAGCAAGGCCAAGTTCCAAATCCGAGCGGACAGTTTAGTGTTTATCCCACTACAATAAACACATGCTACAACCTAACTGTTGTTGCCAGTGATGATAAAACTCCCGGCGATTGGCTTAGTATTAGCCCTTTTCCTACTAACATATGTAATAATACGGCTCTTATTGTAACCGGTAGTTCTAGTGAATCCATTGGCAGGCATGACGGCATAGTAACTTTTTCGGACGGCAATTCGGCGAATAATAAAACAATACCTGTTACTTTAATTATTACCGACGGGCCGAATTTTTATCTTGAGCCTAACGGGTCTTTTCAGACCGTAAAGGGAACCTATGGCAGCTACAACTTTGAGGTTAAACCGACAGTCAATTTTACCGGCGATGTCAATCTTTCCGTTAATAATTGTCCTATGGGAGCTACTTGTTCATTTCTTCCCCATAACCCTATTACCTCTTCCGATTATAATTCACCGTTAACCTTAAAAATAGACACCCCCAGCAATATGCCTTTAGACAATTATCCTTTAACCATCACCGGCGCTAATGCCACAGCTTCGCCCATTCCCCAACATTCCATTAATGTTAATTTCACAGTGACTGATTTTACTGTTTCTATTAATCCTAGCGACCCTGATCTTCCTGACTACCCCCTTCGCCAAACCGTTCAGAGAGGTAGCGCAGGAATTTTTGATGTTTCAATTACCTCTCTGTTTGGTGTTCTAAATTTAACGGCGCAATTAGCTCAAAATCCTTGTTCTACTCGAGGTATTAATTGTGATTTAATAAATTTTTCTACACTCATCAGGGATATTTCCCCTGGTTATCCAGGAACTGCCCTGATAGTTGCTAATGTTAGTAATTCTGCTGACTTAGGTCTTGCCAACTTTCAAGCGATGGCGACGGGCTATGGCGCGAGTCGTTACAGCGACATCGCTCAACTGAATGTTATAGAACAAGCCCCCGTAATTCAGTTAATTCCACCCTCTTTCAATTTCAGTCTAGCATATCCCGTTACCGGCAATTCCGATCCTCAAACTTTGAAAATTCACAATAACGGTCTCGCGACCTTAAACTGGGAGCTTATGAATACTGGTGGCGGGGGAATGGTACAGATGAGAGATTTTCCTAACAGGTATTGTTATGTTCAACCAATATCGCAAGGAACAGTTGGGCCTGGCGCCGATGAACAACCTCTAACTATTATTGTCTATCCTAGTGGAGGTGTTGCCGGTGCTACGTATCATTGCGACATTGTTATTTCCGATCCAAATGCCACTAATAATCCGCAAACTGCTATAGTTAACATTACGATTGTCTCGCCCGTTACCCTAACCGCGACTCCTCCAACAATCTACTCAGGCAATTCTTCAATACTTCACTGGGAATCACCAAGCGGCTGGTCTTGCGCAGGGACAAATTTCACCCCAACCGGTGGCGCCGCAACTGGCGATGTTTCTGTCGGCCCAACTTCAACTACCATTTATACGGTAACTTGTAACGGAGCATCAGCATCAGCGACGGTTACCGTAAAAAAAAGACCCACCTTTATAGAAAATTAAACAAAAATTAACAAAAAATTCCCGCCAATGTTTATTGGGGGGATTTTTTGGTATAATGTTTATGTATGCAAATCAATGAAGAACAGCTGAAAAAGTTTATTTTGGATTCAGGACTTGTTTCACGTTCTGATTTTGAGCTGTCGGTGAAAAAAGCGCGGGAAAAGAAACAGAAGATTGGAAATATCTTGCTTTCGGACGGGAAAATATCGGAAACCGATTTAAAACGAATGGAGGCCTTTGTTTTAGGAATACCTTTTGTCAATTTAACTGATCAAAAAATTGATTTTTCCATAATCTCTCTAATTCCTGAACCGATTGCGCGTAATTATAATATCGTTGCCTATAAAAAAAGTCCTGCCCGCGCAGGCGGGGAAGATGGTTTAGAAGTGGCGATGTTGGATGTTGATGATTTGTCCGTAATTGATTTTATTAAGAAACGTTCCGGATTTAAAATTCTGCCTCGACTGACCGATACTGCTTCAATCAAATCTGTACTCACGCAATATAGAAAAAGTTTAAATGTTGAATTTCAAAATATTATTCAGAAAGAATCAAATTCGTTTAAGAATTCTTCTACTACAGAAAATGAAACCCGCCCGACTGAACAGTCGTTCGGGCGGGAAACGGCTGAAAAGTCTGAATTGGAACTAAAAGCAATGGCGGAAGATTTACCAATAGTGAAAATTGTTGATTCTTTGATTTTCCACGCTATTTTGCAAAATGCTTCGGATATTCACATTGAACCAGGAGAAAAAGAACTTACAATACGTTACAGAATAGATGGCATCTTGCATGACGCGATGGTATTAGACAAAAATGCCGGAGCGGGAATAACTGCCCGTGTTAAGGTGTTGGCAAATTTAAAACTGGATGAAAAAAGATTGCCCCAAGACGGCAGGTTTAAAAAAGAACAAGATGGAGAAAAAATTTCTTTTCGCGTATCAACTTTGCCAACTTTTTTTGGAGAAAAAACTGTTATGAGAATTTTAAAAGAAAATGCGCGCGGGTTTTCACTGGAGACGCTCGGTTTTCATGGTGAGGGTCTTGAAAGAATTCATGATTCATTAAAACAAAAGACGGGCATGGTTTTAGCCACCGGACCTACTGGAAGCGGAAAAACGACGACTCTTTACACCATGATTGAGATTTTGAACAAGCCCGAAGTAAATATTTCCACAGTGGAAGACCCGATTGAATATCAAATGCCCAGAGTGAATCAAACACAAGTGAAACCGGAGATAGGATTATCTTTTGCCAATGGACTTCGTTCACTTCTGCGTCAAGATCCGGATATAATAATGGTGGGGGAGATTCGTGACGGTGAAACAGCCGGACTGGCCGTGAACGCTTCGCTGACAGGCCATTTGGTTCTTTCCACTATTCATACTAATTCCGCGGCCGGCGCGATACCCAGAATGATAGATATGGGCGTTGAGCCCTTTTTAATAACGGCTACAGTTAAAACAATTATTGCGCAAAGATTGATTCGCAAGCTTCTTCCCAATAAAGAAAAATATTTTTTATCGGCGGTTGAAATAAAAAATCTATCTAAGGTCGTAGATTTAGATAGAATGCTTGTATTGTTAAGGGATGAAAAAATCATCGGCGCAAAAGATACATGGGATAAAATTCCTTTTTACAAAGCGGTAAAAACTAGCGAATTTGAAGATGGATATTCTAATCGTATTGGCATGCATGAAGTATTGACAGTGACATCTACCATAAAAGAAATGATTATCAAAGGAAGTTCTCAAAATGATTTAGAAATACAAGCGAAAAAAGAGGGGATGATGACAATGCTTGAAGATGGGGTTTTTCAAGCAGTCTTGGGCGTGACTACTTTAGAAGAAGTATTTCGTGTTGTTTCAGAGTAAAATAAAGATGTTATTTTCATATAGGGCGAAATCAAATAATGGAGAAATTTTGGAAGGCACATTAAATGCTACAGATCGTTTTTCTCTTGCTCGTGAATTAAAATCTCGCGGGTATATTCCTTTATCAGTTTCAGAAAAACGAGATAATTTTTTTAGTGAAATATCAAAAGTTACAAATATATTCTCAAAAGTAAGCATTGGAGAACAGATTATTTTAACAAAAAATTTAAGCGGAATGCTCAAAGCCGGACTTTCTCTTTATCGGGCGCTGTCAGTTTTAGAAAAGCAGACAAGGAATTCAGCGCTTACTAAAATTTTAATGTCTCTGTCCAGTGATATAAATTCCGGAGAGACGCTTTCCTTCGGGCTGGCAAAATTCCCTGATGTTTTTTCCAAGCTTTTTGTGTCAATGACGCGCGCTGGCGAAGAATCAGGCAATCTCTCCGGCGCTCTCTTTGATATCGGTATGAATTTGGAAAAAGCGCATTCTTTAACAAAGAAAATACGCGGAGCGCTCATTTATCCCGGAGTAATTCTTTCCGCCATGGTTGTTATTGGCGTTTTAATGTTTGCTTTTGTGGTGCCAACTCTGGCCGGCACCTTTAAAGAGCTTGGCGTTGTTTTACCCATATCCACTCGCATTATTGTTTGGCTTGGTAATTTTTTCTCAAACAATTTGACATTAACTTTTGTCAGTATTGTGACAGTGGCTTTTTGCATATATTTCCTCTTTCGCGCTAGATTTATAGCAAAATATATAGATTTTATTATTTTAAGACTTCCCATCATTGGCAATATAGCAAAAGAATTAAATACTGCCCGCACCGCTCGAACCATATCTTCCCTTTTACTTGCTGGGGTTTCTATTACTAGGGCGATTGAAATCACCGAAGATGTGGTGCAAAATATTTATTACAAACAAGTTTTAAATCAAGCGAAAACATCGGTGGAAAAGGGGACTCCATTTTTTCAAGTTTTTGGAGCTAATAACAATCTTTATCCCATAATGATGTCCGAAATGATTCAAGTTGGAGAAGAAACCGGAAAACTGTCAGATATGTTGCTTCAAATTGCTTTGTTTTATGAAGAAGAAATTGAAAATAAAACAAAAAATCTTTCGACGATTATTGAACCAGTGCTAATGATAGTAATTGGAGCTGGGGTGGGATTTTTCGCCATATCAATGATTTCACCGCTTTATTCAGTTTTAGATAATATAAAATAATGCTTAATTTTAAAAAGGGACTTACAATCTTGGAAGTGATAATTGTTTTATCAATTCTGGGGTTTTTGATTGCAATTGTTTTGCCTTCTTTTAAAACAATGAGGGATAATCAGATTTTAAAGTCCGCTATTTCTAACGTATCTTCATCTCTTAATAAAGCCAAGTCACAAACGCTTGCCTCGGTAGATTCTTCAGAGTACGGAGTGCATTTTGAGTTCGATAAAATAATAATTTTTAAAGGTCAAACCTTTTCGTCCTCTGATGCCAACAACGAAAATATACTTATTTCTCCTCCGGCATTTATCTCCGCCATAAATCTGACGGATGGCGTGGCTGATCTTTACTTTAATAAATTGTCTGGAACACCAGATAGAACAGGAACAATTACTATATCCATATCTTCTTTGTCAAAAATCATTACTATATCCGCTACCGGCGCAATTAGTGTAAATTAAAATATAAAAGGACGGTCCTTAAAAGAGTTTCCCCAAGGACAGTCCTTAAATTAAAGAGAAAAAGTATGATAAAATTATTATATGAAAACTGTCGGTAGTTTAGAAAAATTAAGAGGTTTTATGATGGTTGAGATACTGATTGTTATTTCTATTATTGTCGTTTCGGTTTTAGCGGCTTTGGCTGTTGCTCAAAAATCTATTTATTTATCTAGACAATCTCTGCATCAATCTCAGGCGGCTTTTCTTCTTGAGGAAGGGGCAGAAGCGGTTAGAATTGCGCGCGATAATGCTTGGGTTAATGTTTCCAGCTTGAATCTTTCCACAGATTATTATTTATCTTTCTCCGGCGGAACTTGGACTCTGTCCACTTCTCCTTCGGGGATTGATATTTTTACCAGAAAAATTATATTTTCTTCCGCTTATAGAGATGCAAATGAAGATCTTATTTCTTCCGGCGCATTAGATAGCCAGACAAGACTTGCGACCATAGATGTGTCTTGGCTAGAAGGCGGGCAAACTTTTTCCAAAACTATTCAATTTTATTTAGCTGATATTTTTTCGTAATCTATGGAAAATAAAATACGAAAAATCAAAGGAGGTTACACATTAGTTGAAATGCTTTTTTACATTGCCCTTTTTTCCGTGCTTGCTTTGGCAATTATTACCTCTCTTATTTCCATGACCAAAGCTTTTAGAGTAACCACGGCGCAAGCCGATTTAGTTCAAAGTTCTGCTGTCATGGAACGGATATCGCGGGAAATCCGACAAGCATATGAGATAATTTCTATCAGCGCAAACGATTTGAAACTTAATGCTAAAGATGAATCAGATAACAACAAAACCGTAGAGTTTTTACTTTTTGGCTCTAATTTACAACTTATTGAAAATAATGTATTTACAGGAGATCTAAATTCTTCAAATATTCAAATAACCGCTCTATCTTTTACGGAAATTACAACACCAGCGGGAAAAGCAGTCAAAGCAAGTTTGTCAGTAAAAAGCGTGAGAGATGCAACAGGCCGAATTGAAAATTTTTATAATACAGTCGTATTGCGAGGCGACTATTGATTAGCTATAAAGTTCATAAAGCAGAAAGTTATAAAATAAAAATGAAAGAATTAAAGGAAATTAACCCTCGCCACGACGGGGCAAGCAAAAATAAAGGTCAAGCAATGCTGATATCGGTAATATTTTTTCTCTTCATCTCGCTTGCCATAACTTCCGGACTTGTTTCACCTTCGGTGCGTGAATTCAAAATAGCCAATGATTTAATAAAATCTCGTCAGAGTTTTTTTCTTTCCGAGTCAGCGTTAGAAGATTCATATTTTCGTCTAAAAACTGGAAAAACCATAGGTTCAACGAACACTATTACCTTGGGGAGCAACTCAGCCACAGCCGTCATAACAGATTCAGGCTATAATGAAAAAACCATTTCTTCTTTGGGAGATGTCTCTTCCAGGCAAAGAAAAAATGAAATTATATTAACTACTGGCGATGGGGTTTCTTTTAATTACGGTATTCAGTCTGGATTAGGGGGTTTTGTGATTGGTAATGCAATAGTCAACGGTAATGTTTATTCAAACGGCACCATTACTGGAAACAATGGCGCTACCGTTACGGGGTCTGCTATTTCTGCTGGTCCCTCTGGTTTTATTGATAACATAGACATTGGACAGAATGGTATAGGAGACGCAATAGCGCGTGGGGTTACTAATTCTACTATTGCCGGTAATCTTTTCTGTCAAACCGGAACAAATAATAACAAATCTTGCAATACATCACAAACCGACCCTCCCTCGGTTGGTTTTCCTATTTCACAAGATATGCTTGATCAATGGAAACTTGACGCTGAAGCAGGAGGTGTTATTGTTGGCAATTTAACCATCTCGGTTCCAACGAGCTTGGGTCCCAAAAAAATTACTGGTGATTTGGCTATCAATAGCGACTTAACTATCACTGATACTATTTATGTGGTCGGAAATATTACCACGAACAACAATGCTCATATTTCCTTAAGTAGTTCGTATGGTTCTATGGGCGGTATTATCGCGACTGACGGACGAGTAATCTTATCCAACAATGCTCAATTTTTTGGTTCCGGAACGGAGGGCAGTTATATTTTACTTGTAACCACGAGTGTTTGTCCCACAGGATGTTCTGGTCAAAATGCCATAGAAATTTTAAATAATGTCGGCGCCATACTTGTAAATGCTCAAAATGGGACAGTGCATCTTAATAATAATGTTGAATTAAATGAGGTAGTAGGATATAAAATTATTATAGATAACGGCGCAGAAATTAATTACACATCAGGGTTAGCAAATAATTATTTCACTTCTGGGCCCACTGGCGGATGGAGCATTAAAAGTTGGAAAGAGGTAGAATAAATAATGATATAATAAAACGATGACTAAAAAAATAATTATCGGCAACTGGAAAATGAATCCGCAAACGGAAAAAGAAGCAGAAAAGTGGTTCACCAGTATATCTCAATCAGTTGGGAGAGTTAAGAATACAGAAGTTGTAATTTGCGCGCCATTTATTTACTTAGATAAATTAACAAAAATTATAACTAGTAAAGTAAAGCTCGGCGCGCAAGATGCTTTTTGGGATGATATCGGGCCTTATACTGGAGAAATTTCTCCCGAAATGCTTTACAATATCGGCGCAAGATATGTAATCTTAGGACATTCAGAAAGACGAGCAATGGGAGAGACGAATGAACTAGTTAATAAAAAAATAAAATCCACGCTGGCTTCCGGTCTTGTGCCCATCGTCTGTATTGGGGAAAAAGAGCGAGACCCAAATCATGAATATTTTAAAAATTTAAAAACACAAGTGAATGAATGCTTGAAAGGAGTTGCTAAAACTTCTATCTCAAAAATTATTATTGCTTATGAACCAATTTGGGCAATTTCTTCGACTCTTAATCGGCGCGATGCCACTTCCGCCGATTCTCGAGAAATGGCAGTATTTATTCGAAAAATACTTTCTGACATCAGTTCACCTGAAATAGTTTCCAACACCCGTGTTATTTACGGTGGTTCAGCCAACGAGCGCGATGCCGAAGATTTTCTCCAAAATGGAGGAGTAGATGGTTTGCTTCCCGGTCGAGCAAGTTTAGATCCAAAGAAGTTTTCCGAAATTATAAAAATATGCGAGGCATTAAGCAAATAAAAAACATAAGAGGCAGAAAAATCTTGATAAGAGTTGATTTTAATTTGCCGATCAAAAACGGGAAAGTAGAGGACGATTTTAGAATAAAAAAAGCATTACCCACAATAAATTTTTTGCAAAAAAAAGCAGCAAAGATAATTTTAATCACCCATTTGGGTAAGGGGGGTGATACATTAGCACCGGTTGCCGAAGTTTTAAATAAATTTATAAAAATTAAATTTGTTCCAGATATTATCGGCGAAAAAACGCAAAAAGCAGTCAGAAATATGAAGAACGGCGAGATAATTTTACTTGAAAATTTAAGGAATAATGCGGGGGAGAAAGAATGCAGTAAAATTTTTGCTGTAAATTTAGCAAAATTAGGCGATATTTATGTAAATGAAGCCTTCCCGGTCTCACACAGAGAAGATGCATCAATTATTCTTTTACCCAAGCTTTTGCCTTCTTATGCCGGATTGCAATTAGAAAAAGAAGTAAAAAATTTATCTCATGCCTTCAATAAACCCAAACACCCTTTTTTATTTATCTTGGGAGGGGCTAAATTTTCAACAAAAATACCTTTAATTAAAAAATACTTAAAACTAGCCGACCATGTTTTTATTGGTGGAGCTCTGGCTAATGATTTCTTAAAATCTAAAGGATATGAGGTTGGACAATCTTTAGTTAGTGATACAAATTATGGAATTTCAAAAATTATAAAAAATAAGAAATTAATTTTACCAGATTATGTTGTTGTAAAATCAGGGGATAAATTAATCAACAAAAAGGCAAATGAAGTTAAAAAAGATGAAATTATTTTAGATAATGGCAGTCAAGCAGTGGGAAAACTTGCCTCATTGATTAAAACAGCTAAATTGATTCTTTGGAATGGACCTCTTGGCAAATATGAAGTTGGTGGCGCAAGATCTACCAAAGAAGTATTAAAATTGGTTGCTTTATCAAAAGCGGAAAGCATTATCGGTGGCGGGGATACCGTTACCATGATTTCTGAAATGAATATGGAACATAAATTTTCTTTCGTATCCACTGGCGGTGGCGCCATATTGGATTTCCTCGCGAATGGCACCTTACCGGGCATTACAGCGTTGAAATAATTTTCTTTGCTATTTCACCTGATTGCCCTTCTTGATACTTTTTGCCCGGCCATTTAGGCAGACCATCGTTAAAATAGCGCGGTATTAAATGTATGTGAAAATGCGGAACATCTGCGCCGGCTACGGAAACATTCACATAATCGCATCCAATTCCAGTTTTCGCCGAGCGCATTAATTTTTTAACTAGTTTAAAAATACCCAATATCATTTCTTCATCAGCCTCTTGCATCCAAACCACATGAGTTTTAGGAATGACCAAAATATGCCCTTCCGAGACGGGTTCTATGTCCAAGAAAGCTAAAAAATTTTTATCTTCATAAACTTTTTCGCAAGGAATTTCTCCTTTTATAATTTTGCAAAAAATACAATTTTCCATAAGTATATTATAGCAAATTGTGTTAAAATTCGCTCTATGGAAAAATATGGAGAATTATTGCGGAGTTTGCTCGCCAAAAGAGGAATTACTGATCCGGCGCAAGCTGAGATTTTTTTAAACCCGAATTATGAGCGTGATTTGCATGACCCCTTTTTAATGAAAGATATGGAGCGAGCTTGCGTTCGGCTTTTTGAGGCAATTGAAAATGAAGAAAAGATTATTATTTACGCGGACTATGATTGCGATGGAATTCCCGGAGCAGTTATAATTCAGGACTTATTTTCTGCCATAGGCGGATCCGCCTTGGACGGAAAAAAAATAAATTATGAAGTCTATATGCCCCAAAGAAATTCGGAAGGATATGGGCTGAACCTTGATGCCGTTAAAAGTTTTGCCGAATCGGGAGTAAAACTTTTAATAACCATTGATCTTGGCATTACGGCTGTAGCTGAAGTAGCGCAAGCAGAGGCGGATGGTATTGATGTGATAATCACAGATCATCACTTGCCTCGCCGAAGCGAAAGCGAAGGCGGGTTTGCCCCCCATGATCTTCCGCGCGCTTATGCAATCTTAAATCCAAAAGTAGATAACTATCCGGAGAAAATGCTATGCGGAGCCGGAGTGGTTTTTAAATTAGTACAGGGATTTGTCAAGAAATACAGTGAGTATTTTAATATAAAAAATGGTTCTGAAAAATGGATGCTAGACATGGCGGGGCTTGCCACGTTTTCTGACATGGTTCCACTTTTAGGTGAAAATCGCGTCATTGCCTATTTTGGGATGAAGGTTTTAAGAAAATCTCCTCGTCCGGGATTGCAAAAACTTCTGGCAAAAATGAACATTGATCAGAAATATTTAACCGAAGATGATATCGGTTTTATGATAGTCCCGCGATTGAATGCCGCTTCTCGAATGGATGATCCGATGCGCGCCTTTGAACTTCTTTCTACGCAGTCCGAGACAGAAGCCGGCGCACTCACAGAGCATTTATCAAAAATAAATGATGAAAGGAAAAACGCTGTTATGGGAATTATGCGCGAAGTACACAAGACATTTGAAAAATTTGAAACGCGCGAAACAAGAGAAGTGATAGTCGTAGGCAATCCAAGATGGCGAGTGGGTGTTTTGGGTTTAGTGGCAGGAAAAATTTTAGACGAATACAAAAAACCTGTTTTTGTTTGGGGTAAAGATGAAAATGATTGTATTAAAGGATCTTGTCGAAGTAATGGGTCGGTATCTGTGGTTGAACTTATGACAGAAACTAATGAATCTTTTATAGATTTTGGTGGTCATGAGCTGGCGGGCGGGTTTACAGTGCATCATGATAAAATTCACTTTTTAGAAGAAGCTCTATCGATGACTTTCGTTGAAATACAAAAAGGACAGTCCTTAAAGAATTCCCCAGGGATTGTCCTTGGGAAGGAAGCCGACATTGCGGGCGATTTAAGTTTGGTAAACATGAAAAATTGGCGTGAAATAGAAAAACTTGCTCCTCTGGGTTTAGGAAATCCAAAACCTGTTTTTTTATTTAAAAATGTAAAAATAGAAAAAATTAAAAAGTTCGGCAAAAACGGCTCGGGAGAACATCTAGAAATTATTTTTTCTGATGCAAACAATAAAAAAGTCAAGGCAATTTCTTTTTTTTCCAACCACAATTCTTTTAAAATACCTTTAATGGAGAAAAAAATAGTTAATCTTTTAGCCACTTTTGATTTGTCTCGTTTTCAAGGCAAAGAAGAGTTAAGATTAAGAATAGTTGATATCAAATGAATAAAGATAAAATCATAATCTATACAGACGGGGCGGCGAAAGGGAATCCAGGGAAAGCCGGTTGGGCCGCCGTCATTTTGTTCTCACAAAATTATGGTGGTCCAGGGCACGCGCATGAAATAGGGGACAGGGTAGAACATGCGACAAATAATCAAATGGAACTTACGGCGCCGATAGAAGCACTGAAGTATTTAAGGAAGTACAAAGATACACAGGCAACGCCTGTGTATGATATAGAAATTGTCTCTGATTCTAAATATGTCATTTTAGGAATTACTGAGTGGATTTTTAATTGGCAGAAAAATAATTGGCGCAATGCCGCCAAAAAACCGGTTTTAAATCATGAACTTTGGGAAGAATTGTGTAAATTAAATATAGAATTAAAGCCCAAATGGACTTATGTAAAAGGGCACAACGGAGATAAATACAACGATCGCGCCGATCTTATTGCCACAAGTTTTGCCGAAGGTTTTCCAGTAAAATTAAAAGATGCGAGATAAAATTTTTTATGTAATATGTTTCGGTTTTGTGTTTGGAGTACTTTTTCGTTCTTTTATTTTTGTGAATCTTTTTGTGGCGATATTTTTAGGTGTTATTGCGTTGGCTCTCATTTTGTTTTTTGACTTAATTTCTAAAAACAAATGGGGAGTTATCACTGGAGTTTTTATATTGGCAATTTCACTGGGGATTTTGAGATTTCATGTAACAGACAGACTCGCGCCAGATATTTTTGAATCACAAGTTAACCAACAGGTTTCTTTTTCTGGGAAGATAGTAGATGAATCAGATATCAGGGAAAATAATCAGAAATTAACTGTTGAAACTATGAAAAATGACGAAAAAATTAAGATTTTAATAACCACCAATTTTAGTGAAAGTTTTAGATATGGCGATGAAATAAATTTCTCTGGTAAATTGGAAAAGCCGGGAAATTTTATCACTGATCAAGGAAAAGAATTTGATTATATAAATTATTTAAGAAAAGACGGCATTTATTACATAATGAATTACGTAAATGTTGAAATAATTTCTTACGGCAATGGAAATTTTATAAAAAGTGCTCTATTTTCTGTTAAAGAAAAGTTTTTAGAAAAAATGAATTTTGTCATGGCAAGCCCGGAAAATCTCCTTATGGGCGGGTTAATTTTAGGAGAGAAATCTTCTTTCAGTCAAGATTTAAGGCAAAGTTTCGTTGATACTGGCACGATACATATCGTCGCGCTTTCTGGATATAATATTACGATAGTTGCTGAATGGTTTATGAAATTGTTCAGTTTTTTGCCGAAAAATCTCGGTATTGGAATGGGTATTTTAGCAATTTTACTTTTTATATTAATGACTGGGGGGAGTTCTACGGCAGTACGGGCGGGTATAATGGCAACCTTAGCATTAATTGCTCGCGCGACTGGCAGAAATTATGATGTCGCGCGGGCTCTCATTCTGGCGGGTATTTTTATGATTCTTTTTAATCCATTTATTCTTGTTTATGATGTTTCATTTCAACTTTCTTTTATTGCCACTGTCGCTGTGATATTCTTGGCGCCAAAAATTGAAAAACATTTTTTGTGGGTTACCACTCGTTTTGAATTACGAGACATCATATCGGTAACTTGCGCTGCTTATGTTCTTGTTTTACCTTTTATTCTTTACAAAATGGGCAATCTTTCTTTGGTTGCGTTACCGGCAAATATTTTAATCTTACCTTTCATTCCATTTACGATGCTTTTAGGATTCCTGACTGGCTTTATGGGGGTGTTTTGGTATGTATTTGCTGTTCCCTTGGGTTATATCTCATATTTATTTTTACATTACGAGCTTGGTGTTATTAATTTTTTTGCGAATATTCCTTTTGCGTCATTTTCCATTCCTAACTTTCCGCTTATACTTACACTCTTAATTTACGCCTATTTTATTTACAAACTTTTCGGCAGGAGTTTAAAAAGTTTTTTTAAACCCGAAAAGGAAATATAAAAATTTTCTTGTGGGCAATACAGTAGCTTCCCACTGCGAAAACTTTTATATTTCCTTTTCTATTTTACTTCTATAAAATTTTTTTCCGCAACTTCCCAATTTAAATTTTCAAAAAATATTTCTATATATTGTTTTTTACCGCTTGGCTGAAAATCAAAAACAAAAGCATGTTCCCACATATCTAAAGCTAAAACAAGTGTACAATCCTGAAGTTGACCCAAATGCTGTTCATCTACCCATGCGTTTAATAATCTATTTTCTTTTCTATCAAAATAAAGCATTACCCAGCCGATACCTCTTGTTGTCGCAATTGTTTTAAACAATGTAAGCCATTTGTCAAATGACCCCCATTCTAACGATATGGCTTTTTTTAATTCGCTATTTTCTTTTAGTGTGTTGGCTTTACCCGATAGTGAATTGAAATAAACTTCATGGTTTCGCATACCATTATATTCAAATCCAAATCTTTTTTGCAGTCCGCTTAAGATATCCATATTTTTTTCCGCATCTACCGATAATTCTTCTATTTTAGACAAAACAAGATTTGCATGATTTACATAACCAATATACAATTTCAAATGCTCTTCTATATTTTTAGCCGAAATGCCTTTAAGCGGTCCAATATTAAATTTCATTTCTTCAAATTTTTTCATGGTTCGGTCTTACTCACCATGACCCTGATTATTTTAGAAGGGTCATGCTAGTATTATAACATGACCCCAAAACGCCAGAAGTATGGTTTGTTAATATCAGTTTTCATTCTCGTAATTATAAATATTTTCCTTTTTCGCCTTGATTTACAAAGCTCTAACAGAGGTCTTACCTTTGCCATGCTGGACATAGGACAAGGCGATAGTCTTTTTATAGAGTCGCCAACGGGAACACAAATATTAGTAGATAGCGGTTCACCCAGAAAAATTTTAAGTCAGCTTGCTCGAGTAATGTCACCATTTGATAGGAGCATAGATGCCATTATTATAACCAATCCAGACCAAGACCATATCGCTGGATTTTTAGATGTTTTAAAAGTTTACAAAGTAGATAAGGTGTTTGAGTCGGGCACTCTGAATGATTCCAAAACTTATCAAAATCTTGAAGCAGAAATAAAAAATAAAAACATTCCAAATATCTTAGCGAAAAAGGGGATGCGTCTAAATATCGGCGGCGGCGCAAGGATTGATATTTTATTTCCCGATAGAGATGTTTTTGATTGGTCCCCAAATGATGGCTCAATTGTCGCGAAGTTAACTTATGGCAAAACCTTGGTGATGCTTACTGGTGATGCCACCACCAAAACAGAAAAAATAATTCTTGATAAAAATTCTCCGGCGCAACTCGCAAGTACTATTTTAAAAGTCGGACATCATGGTTCCCGCACTTCTACTTCTACCGAATTTGTGAAAGCCGTTTCGCCCGTATATGCTGTTATATCCAATGGCAAAGACAACAAATATGGTCATCCGCATCAAGATACGTTGGATGTCCTTTCTTTATTTGGCGCAAAGATTTTTAGAACCGATTTGCTGGGCACGATAATTATGAAATCCAATGGTGAAAAAGAAACTTTTAGTTTTCATAAATAATAAAATTTTTTAATCAAAAAGAGTTTTGTGTAAGTAAAACAATATATGATACAATAAAATTATGCGAGATAAAAATGTCGAGAAATTGATAAAAGGTGAAGAGAAAAGACAAGCAGAAGGGTTGGAATTAATCCCATCCGAGAACTATGTGTCGGAAGATGTTTTAAAAGCGAATGGCTCTGTTTTTACCAATAAATATTCTGAAGGATATCCAGGACGTAGATATTATGGCGGACAGGAATTTACTGATCAAGTGGAACGTTTGGCCATAGAACGTGTGTGTAAACTTTTTAAATGTAAATTTGCCAATGTGCAACCGCACTCTGGCGCTCCAGCCAATTTAGCTGTATATGCCGCGCTTCTTGAACCCGGAGATACTGTTTTAGGAATGGATCTTTCGCATGGAGGGCATTTGACTCATGGACACCCGATGACTCTTCCGGCCAAAATTTATAACTTTGTCAGATATAAAATGAAAAATTCCAAAACTGGGGAAATTGATTATGAAGATTTACGCAAAATAGCGATAGAAAAAAAGCCGAAAATAATTTTGGCTGGATTTTCGGCCTATTCGCGCACCCTCAATTATAAAAAATTTGTAGAAATTGCTCACGAAGTGGGCGCTGTCACTATGGCGGATATGGCGCACATTGCCGGACTTATAGTCGCTGGCGTACTGCGCAATCCATTTGACGATGGTTTTGACATTATCACTTCCACTACCCACAAAACGCTTCGCGGTCCGCGCGGAGGAATAATTCTTACTCGCGAGAATGAAGAAATTGCCAAGAAAATTGATAAATCAATTTTCCCCGGAATTCAAGGCGGACCGCATATGCACACTATCGCCGCCAAAGCTGTTGCTTTCGGAGAAGCGATGACGCCCAAATTTAAAAAATACGCCCAACAAATTTTAAAAAATGCCAAAGCAATGGAAGAAGTCTTTCACAAGAACAAAATTCGCATGATAGGTGGGGGCACGGATAATCATCTTATTTTAGCCGATGTTTTTGGGTCTCTTGGCGTGACAGGTAAAGAAGCGCAGACAGTGCTAGACGAAGTGGGTATAACTCTTAATATGAATATGATTGCTGACGATACAAGGAAACCTCTAGATCCTTCAGGAATTAGGTTTGGCACTCCGGCCATCACTACGCGCGGTTTCAAAGAAAAAGAATGCAAACAGGTTGCAGAGCTCATGATTCTAGTCCTAAAAAATAAAGATAATAAAAAAACAAAAGAAGCTGTGCGCAAAGAAATAAAATCTCTGGCAAAAAAGTTTCCGATACCAAAAAAGTTCGTGTAAAATCATAATTTTCAATTTCGGATTTTTTCTGCTATATTTTATAAATGGTCAAAGGAAATAAACGAGGCAAACTCATAGTTATAGACGGCACGGATGGGAGTGGAAAGGCGACCCAGACCGAACTTCTAGTGAAGGCTCTGAAGAATGAAGGGCGGAAAGTTAAAATTATTGATTTTCCTGAATATTACGCTAATTTTTTCGGAAAATTCATCGGGCACTGTCTTTCTGAACAGTATTATAACTTTGTAAAAGTACATCCGAAGATTGCTTCTATACTTTATGCGGCGGACCGCCTTGAGTCAAAAGATAAAATTAAAAAATGGTTAAAAAACGGCTATATCGTTGTTGCCAATAGGTATGCGAGCGCCAATCAAATTCACCAAGGCGGAAAAATTGTAAATACAAAAAAGAGGGAAGCATTTATCAGATGGCTGGCAGAAATGGAATACAAAGTTTTTAAAATTCCGAAGCCAGATGTCGTGTTTTACTTAAGTGTGCCTATTCCGATTGTGTTAAAATTAATTACCGAGCGGAATAAAAATAAAAATAGAAATTATTTGGGCAAGAAAAAAGATGTGCATGAGAAAGATGTAAAATTTCTAGAAAATTCTCGCCAAAGCGCGCTCTGGCTCACCAAGACACAAAAAGGTTGGATTAAAATTGAATGTGTAAAAAACGGGAAGCTTGATACTCGTGAAAATATTCATAATAAAATTTATGAAAAAATTAAAAAAATCATCAAAAAATAAAAAACCCGTAGTTATTTTTATTTATGGACAAATTGCAGTAGGGAAGCTTACTGTAGCAAAAATTTTAAGTAAAAAACTTGGATATAAGTTAACGCACAACCATTCATTAAATGATTTTGTTGATGAAGTATTTACTCGAGGTATGAATGCTCATAATTCAATAATTGAAAAAATAAGATATGACTTGTTAGAAAATGCAGTTAAAGCAAAAATTAATTTTGTCACTACTCATTGCTATGCACATAATTTTGTTTCTACCACTGGGCTTTCAGATTCTAAATATGTTGAAACATTAGAGAAAAAACTTACAAAATTGGGTGCAGGATTTTATCCTATTCAGCTTAAAGCTACTGATGAGGAATTATTGCGTAGAGTAAATGCGGATTCTCGCAAAGCATTTAAAAAATTAAAAGACAAAAAAATTATGAGAGAGTTAACACTCCAACACGATTGGCAAACTTCTCCCAAATTAAAAAATAATCTTATAATTGACAATACTAATCTTTCTCCCAAAAAAGTTGCACAAATGATTATTAAACATTTCAAACTGAACTAAAAAACCTATTTAGCATTAATAAGCGGTCGCACACTATTGCTAAACTAGCATAAGTTAAATTTCTTCATTAAATGCAGTTCATTGTCTATTTTATCAGCAAGAACGAATCGCACATACCTCCTGGCATTATAAAGCTCCAAAATAAATTCAATTTCATTATCGCAAGGATAAGGGAAAACCAATACAGATTTTTGAAGTTCAATGAGACCTATTTCTCGAAAATGAAAACGCAAAGAGTCACGTAACCTTTTTAATTTCTCAGGAATATCAAACATCACTATACGCCATTTCTTGTCCCATTTTGTCGGTTTTTTAATCCCCATTTTATCAATGTTAAATTTAAGAGCTTTTTGTTTTCCTTCTTTGTTTAAAATAAGAATAGTTGTTCCGTCTTTGTGATATTGTTCTTTAACTAAATGAGAAGTATATAAAGAATTGATGGCTCTCTGTAATGCTTGACGATTTTCTTTCTCCCATTCTTTTGGTATTTGTTTCAAAATCCACAGCTGTTTCCTGGCTGATTTAGTTAGGCCAAGTGCAAGACCGGCAAGTAAAAGTAAAAGCACTTTCCTTTTTAGATTTCCTATTCTTGGCATGTTGTGTCCCATCTGCTTATTATAGCATTAATAAGCGGTCGCATACTAATGCTAAATTGGTTTTTGCGTGGAAAAGATATATAATTGAATAACAATATGAAAATTCCCATTGTTGATGAACAAGATAATTTTTTATATTATAAAGATCCCAAAGAACGTGATCCGCGCAAGGAAATTACGCGGGGCTCTGTTCTATGGGTTGTGAATGAAAGAGGAAAAATATTGGTGGCTAAACGTTCAAAAAACAAAGAACACTTCCCGAATATTTGGGGACCTTCAGTTGCTGGGTCCCTTGAAGAAAATGAATCTTATAGGGACAATCTCATCAAGGAGGCAAAAGAAGAGATAGGGGTTAATTTAGATACAATTATATTAGGCTCTAAAATAAGAGAATCCGATGATCACGAATATTTTAGTCAATACTTTTTTACTAAAATTTCTTCAAATACAAAATTTACTCTTCAAGAATCAGAAGTTGATGAAGTACACTGGGTTTCCCTAAAACAATTAAAAAATTGGTATCGTAAAAATCCAGAAGAATTTCTGCCCACTTTTAGCGGAAGTTTAAAAATTATTGAAAATTATGAAAATCAGAGTTAAAAAATTAAATAAAAATGCAAAATTGCCGAAATACCATCACCCAGGGGATATAGGGATGGATTTGTATGCGATGGAGACAATCACCGTAAAACCTGGTGAGCATCATCGTTTTTGGCATGGGTTTGCTCTTGAGTTTCCAGAGGGCTATGGAGGGATTATAATGGATAAGGGGAGCATTTCTAAGGCAGGTCTGCACCATATGGGTGGAGTTTATGATGCGGGCTATAGGGGCGAATACAATACACTTTTAGTAAACTTATCCGATAAGCCGTATGTTTTTGAAGAAGGGGACAAAGTCTCCCAGCTCATCATAATGCCCGTAGTAATTGGAGAGTTGGAAGAAACTGATACATTAAAAGAATCTGCCCGAGGAGAAGGAAAATTTGGGAGCACTGGCAAAAAATAATGCAAGACAAAATAAAAAATTTAATAAAAAATGCTCTTAAAAATCTCGGGATTGAAGGGGTAGATTTTGTTGTAAAGCATTCAGAAGATTTGAAAAACGGGGATTACTCTACAAATGTGGCTATGGTTTGCGCCAAGAAGTTAAAAAATAATCCCAAAGAGCTTGCAGAAGAAATTACTAAAGAATTGTCAAGGGGCATCCTTGACATAATAGAAAAAATAGAAACACAAGCTGGTTTTATTAATTTCTACTTATCTCGCAAATTTTTTGCCGGAAGTATTGAAGAGATTTTAAACAATAAAAATTTTGGACAAAATAAACTTTTTTCTGGCAAGAAAATTATGGTTGAGTACACTCAACCGAATCCATTCAAGCCTTTTCATATCGGACATTTAATGAGTAACGCCATTGGTGAGTCGATTTCGAGAATTATCGAATTTTCTGGTGCAGAAATTATTCGTGCCAACTATCAAGGAGACATAGGGCTACATATTGCTAAAGCTATTTACGGACTTTTAAAAAATGAAAAATTACAAAACAAAACAATTTCTAATACTTTACAGTCAGAAAATATTGGGCGGGCTTACTTCGGGGGCGCAGAGGCATATGAGAACAATACTAAAGCGAAAGAAGAAATAGATGTAATAAATAAAAAAATTTATGATAAGAGTGATGAAAAAATAAATGAAATATATGACTGGGGTTTCAAAGTAACGATGGAAGCTTTTGAAGATCTGTATAAAATGCTCGGTACGAAATTCGATTTTTACTTTTTGGAAAGCCAAATGGTGGATACTGGCAGAGAGATTGTTAATGCGAATATCGGCAAAATTTTTGAGAAGTCAGATGGCACAATTGTCTTTAAAGCCGAAAAACATGATCCTAAATTGCACACTAGGGTTTTTATAACTTCTGAGAATTTGCCCACTTATGAGACGAAAGAACTTGGTTTAACTGAAGAGAAATTTAAAAGTTATCCCAATATGAATTTATCCATCGTCGTCACCGCAAATGAACAGGCGGGTTATATGCGTGTTGTCGCGAAAGCCATATCTCTGATTCATCCAGAATACACAGACAAAATGAAACATATTACACACGGCATGATGCGCCTCGCCCATGGGGCTACGGCCGAGGGTTTTACAGATGGGAAGATGAGCTCCAGAAAAGGGAATGTGGTGACCGGTGAAACTCTTTTGAGTGAAGTCCGTGATAGCATTTTAGAAAAAATGACTGATCGAGATTTTTCCAATATTGAGCGAGAAAAAATTGCAACGGATGTTGGCGTGTCAGCAATAAAATATTCAGTACTTAGACAAGCTACTGGCGGAGACATTATTTATAATTTTGAAAAATCAATTTCATTTGAGGGCGATTCTGGACCATATCTTCAGTATTCCTATGCTCGGGCTAATTCAATTATAGAGAAAGCGAAAAAAGAAAATATCTTGCCAGATCTGCATCCTCAAGCTTTGCTAAAAGAAATTTTTGAAGTGGAAAAATTATTGTATAGATTTCCAGAAGTTGTTCTGCGTTCTGCATCCGAATATGAACCACATTATATTGCAAATTACCTTATAGAACTTGCGCGGGCTTTTAATAGTTTCTATGGCAACACTGTTATTGTGGATCAAAAAGATAAAACTTCACCCCACAAAGTTGCTCTTACTTTTGCTTTTACTTTCGTAATGAAAAAAGGTCTCTGCCTACTTGGCATCGAGGCGCCGGAGAAAATGTAAAAATATATATTTTATGTTAAAATCAGCCAATAATGATTGAAAACGAAAAGAATAAGAAATCTGATATGGCGTTTCGCGAGGAGCGGGTTTTGGAATTCTGGCGGGAAAATAAAATTTTTGAGAAATCACTAGAAAAAGAATCACCGAAAGGGGAATTTATTTTTTACGATGGCCCAGCCACCGCAAATGCCATTCCGCCCCTTCACTCGCTAGTGCCGCGTGTTTTCAAAGACGCTATTCCTCGTTATAAAACAATGCGTGGCTATCATGTCCGTCGCAAAGTTGGTTGGGATACTCATGGCTTGCCGGTGGAACTGCAAATAGAAAAAAAACTTGGTTTAAAATCCAAAAAAGAAATTGAAGAATATGGAATCGCAGCTTTCAATAAGCTTTGCAAAGACAGCGTATGGGAATTTATTGGAGCGTGGAATAAGTTTACTGCTCGGAGCGGTTACTGGATAGATTTTAAAAATCCATACATTACTTACGAGAATCCATATATTGAATCCATTTGGAATATTGTAAAAAAAATAAATGATCAAGGACTTTTATACAAAGACTATAGAGTAGTACCCTGGTGTCCGCGTTGTGGTACGGTTTTGTCCTCGCATGAGCTTGCGCAAGGATATGAAGACGTGAAAGATTTGTCGGTTTATATAAAATTTAAAGCAAAAGGGCAAGACAATACTTATATCCTCGCATGGACGACGACACCCTGGACATTACCTGGAAATGTTGCACTTGCGATTGGTGAAAAGATTGAATATGTAAAAATAAAAGTTGGAAATGAAATATTAATTTTAGCTAAAGCGCGACTTCCAATACTCACTGATCCATATGAAATTATTGATGAAGTTAAGGGCAAAGATTTGGTTGGTTTAGAATACGAACCACTTTTTCCATATTTAAAAGAACAAATTGAGCAAAAGGGAGAAAAAACAGACAAAGCATTCAAGGTTTATTCAGCGAATTTTGTAAATACGGAAGAAGGAACCGGGATTGTGCATACCGCCGTTATGTATGGTCAAGACGATTTTGAACTTGGCGCAAAAATTGGTCTGCCCAAATATCACCTGGTAAATCCTGAAGGAAAATTTATAAAAGGCACAGGGTTTTTAGAAGATAGATTTGTCAAAGAAAAAGATGAAAATGGCAAACCTACTTTAGATGTGGATATTATTAAATACCTGACAGACAAAAATCTATTTTTAAAAAAAGAAAATTACGAGCATCCGTATCCACATTGCTGGCGTTGCTATACAGCGCTCATATATTATGCGCGCGATTCTTGGTATATCAAAATGTCTGATCCGAAAATTAAGAAACAATTAATCAGCGAAAATAAAAAAATAAATTGGGAACCAGCGCATATTAGAGATGGTCGTTTCGGCGAATGGCTAAGAGAGATTAAAGATTGGGCAATATCCCGCGAACGTTATTGGGGCACGCCCCTACCTGTCTGGATAAATCAAAACGATGAAAAATTAATAATCGGCTCAATTGATGAATTAAGAAAATATTCCCAAAAATCCGGCAATGAATATTTTGTATTGCGTCACGGAGAAGCGGAAAACATTATCCTTAATATCACTACTTCAAATAAATCCGAATATGACAAGTATCATTTGACCGAAAAAGGAAAAAAAGAGGTACTAGCTTCAGCTGGGAATTTAAAAAATAAAAAAATTGACCTAATTATTTCATCTCCCCTTATTCGCACGAAAGAGACGGCGGAGATCATCGCTGAAGCAATAGGATTTTCCAAAAGTGATGTTATTTATGATGAACGACTTCGCGAGGTGGATACGGGGGATTTTCGCGATAGAAAAAACACCGAGTATCACTCTTTCTTTTTTTCACTAGAAGAAAAATTCACCAAAAGACCGCCCAATGGGGAAAATTTGACTGAGCTTCGGCGTCGAATAATGGAATTTCTCTATGAAACTGAAAAAAAATATCAAGAAAAAAAGATTTTAATTGTATCTCACGAATATGCTGTTTGGATGATGTTTACTGGAACCTTCGGTTGGAGTAATAAGCAAAGCGCAGAAGAAAAAAGCCATAAAGATGATTTTATTAAAACAGGGGAAGTGCTGGGTTTACCTTTTGTGCCATTACCACATGATGATAATTTTGAACTTGATTTACATCGTCCATACATTGACGATATTGTGCTAGAAAAAAACAATAAAGAATTTTATCGCACAAAAGAAGTGATGGATGTTTGGTTTGACTCCGGGACAATGCCTTTTGCGCAAGATCACTATCCTTTTTCCGCCAGAAACGAACTCGCCTCTGGCGGAGACAATCAAAAATCACAAAAACTTCTTTACCCTGCAGATTTTATCTCTGAAGGAATTGATCAAACTCGGGGGTGGTTTTATACTTTGCACGCCGTTGGAGTGCTTATGGGTCGTGGCAAGGCGTATAAAAACGTCATCTGTCTGGGGCATTTACTGGATGCTATGGGCAAAAAAATGTCTAAATCTCTCGGCAATATCGTTGATCCGTGGGTAATGATGGATAAATATGGCGTGGATACGCTTCGTCTCTGGATGTATTCAATCAATCAACCGGGCGAGTCTAAAAATTTTAATGAAAAAACAGTATCTTTACTGCATCAACAAGTTTTCACTCTATTGTATAATGTGCTTGCTTTTTATGAATTATACAGAGATAAAGAATTAGAAAATAATGACAGACCTAAATCAAAAAATATTTTAGACCAATGGATTTTGGCGCGATTAACCGAATTAATTAGTGAATCCACAAAAAAAATGGAAGATTATAAATTACTTGAGCCGACTAGAGCAATTAGAGATTTTATCGGAGATCTCTCCACTTGGTATTTGCGCCGTTCTCGCGAGCGAATTAAAGAGGAGGCAACAAATCCCGAACTAGAGCAAGCTCAATACGGGGCAAGAGCAACTTTATATTTTGTTCTAAAAAATTTAACAAAAGTTATGGCACCACTAGCACCATTTGCAGCCGAAGATATTTGGTTAAAACTCAAGAATGGCAATGATACAGAGAGTGTCCATCTAACAAAATGGCCCCTCGCTTTCGCTCGGGACCTTCGGTCAAAAGTTTTGAGAAATATGTCAGAAGTTAGGAAAATAGTTTCACTTGGCTTTGAAGCTCGGCAAAAAGCAAAAATTCAAGTTCGTCAGCCACTGGTCAAACTGGAAGTGAAGAATTTTGATTTAAGTCAAGAATATATTGAGCTCATAAAAGAAGAACTCAATGTGAAAGAGATAAAACAGAATAAAAATCTTAATAACGATGTTATTCTTGATGTAAATATTACTCCAGAATTGAAACAAGAAGGGAGCTATCGCGAGCTTTTGCGGGCGATTCAAAATATGCGCAAAAAGATGGAATTAACGCCAAATGATATAATTTTACTTACTTTGGACACAAACAATGAGGGCAAAAAATTGGTCCAAAAATTTAAATCTGACATGAAAAAAGTTGTATTAGCTTCTAAAATAGAATTCGGGGAAAATGACGGTGATGAAGTAAAAATAGATGAACTGGTGTTTAAGGTTAAAATTG
>Ga0155667_111_pt1 | contig 27454 bp, 26 predicted proteins | sample RifCSPlowO2_01_FD_107324 | JGI IMG/M metagenome (GOLD analysis project Ga0155667, IMG submission 107324) | Candidatus Nomurabacteria bacterium RIFCSPLOWO2_01_FULL_37_25
GATGAATGCCTTGACTCAATAAAAAAATGAATTTTTATCTAATTTCTGTTATATTTTCTTAATGTCCTTAAGCATCGGCATTGTGGGATTGCCAAATGTGGGGAAGTCCACGCTTTTTAACGCGCTAACAAAAAAGAACGTGCCCGCAGAAAATTATCCTTTTTGCACCATTGACCCATCGGTTGGAATTGTGCCGGTGCCGGATGAAAGATTAGATAAGCTGGCGAAAATGAGCAAATCCAAGAAAGTGATTCCCGCCGTGGTTGAATTTGTGGATATCGCGGGACTAGTCAAGGGCGCAAGCGAGGGCGCCGGGCTCGGCAATAAATTTCTTTCTCATATTCGCGAAGTGGATGCGATTATTGAAGTAGTGCGAATTTTTGAAGATTCCAATATGATTCATGTTCATGAAAAAATTGACCCGCTTTTTGACATAGAAGTTATCAATATGGAACTTGAACTGGCCTCGATTAAAAAGCCAACTCTTTATGTTTTGAATACTTCCGAGATTTACAAATCCTCGCCCAATGCAACCTCCCCCCAGCCCTCCCTAAAGGAGAGGGAGGTCTCCCCCTTTGGGGGAGATTTAGAGGGGGTGGATTTTCGAACCAAAATTCCCGGTCCCTACATAGAAATTGATCCGATTTTTGGCACTGGTTTGGATAATCTTATTAAAGCGAGCTATGATTTATTAAATCTTATAACCTTTTTTACCACCGGGGAAGATGAATCTCGGGCTTGGACTGTTCGTCGCGGTTCTACCGCGCCAGTTGCGGGCAAAGCCATTCACAATGATTTTAAAGAAAAATTTATACGCGCGGAAGTGATAAATTGGAAAGATTTATTAGATTGTGGCTCATATGCAATTGCTCGTTCAAAGGGATTAGTGCGAACAGAAGGTAAGGAGTATATAGTAAAAGATGGGGATGTAATAGAATTTTTAATATAATATTTTGCAAACGGTCTATTTTTTGGGTATTATGAAATTATATGGAAGAGTACAATCACTTAAAAATTGAGAGTAAGTGGCAAAAAGAATGGGAAAGAAATAAAATATATCAAGCCAAAAACTTATCAAAAAAACCGAAGTATTATAGTTTAATTGAATTTCCATATCCATCCGGCGATGGGCTTCACGTTGGTCACATTCGCAGCAATACAGCAATGGATATTATCTCGCGCAAGCGTAGAATGGAGGGTTGCAATGTGCTGTATCCGATTGGTTGGGATGCCTTTGGTTTGCCCACAGAAAACTATGCAATAAAGACAGGCAAGGACCCGCGAATTGTCACTAAACAAAATAGCAATATTTTTAGAAAACAATTAAAATCGCTTGGATTTTCTTTTGACTGGTCGCGAGAAATAAATACCACTGATCCGAAATATTATAAGTGGACGCAGTGGATGTTCTTGCAATTTTTGAAAAAAGGTTTGGCTTATAAAGCCAAGATGATAATTAATTGGTGTCCGAAGGATAAAATCGGGCTGGCCAATGAAGAAGTGGTCAATGGTTGTTGCGAGCGTTGCGGAACCGCAGTGGAAAAAAGAGAAAAAGAACAATGGATGCTCGCAATTACGAAATACGCCGATCGGCTGGATAGGGATTTGGATAATGTGGATTATTTGCCACAAATAAAACTAGCGCAGAGAAATTGGATAGGGAAGAGCGAGGGCGCGGAAATAGAATTCAAAATAATACACCCCACCCCAGCCCTCCCCGAAGGGAAGGGGGAAGAATCCACTAAAATTGTAATTTTACATGGGAAACACGGTACCCCAGAAAACTATTTTTATCCATGGTTAAAAAAAGAACTTGAAAAAAGGAGTCACAAAGTTTATTTACCTGCCTTACCCAACACTGAAGTACCAAATGATGAAGAACAAGCAGATTATGTGCTAAAGAATGTTCCTCTGGATGAAAATACTGTAATAGTTACCCATTCATTCGGAGGGGTTGTCGCAATGCGTCTTTTGGAACGAGGAATAAAAATCCGCGAGTTAATTTTATTTGCTACGCCAATTACTGGAACATTTTTAGACAAAAAATCTCGTCCAAGCATTACTGATGCGCTTGCCAAAGGATTTAATTATGAAAAAATAAAAAAACAGGCTAATTTTTTCAGGGTTATTTTTGATTCTGGAGACACCATAGTGCGTAAAGAAGATGCTGTCATTTTAGCAAAAAATCTCGGAATATATTCGGAATATGTTAAAGCTAAAGAACCTCATTTTTGCGCAATAGAAGAACCGGAAATGCTTAATTTAATTTTAGAAGAAAACACCTATCCCCTAACCCCCTCCCAAGGGGAAGGGGAATTCGGATACCATACTACTGATCCAAAGACCTGGCGGGCTCTTCAGGAACGTGTATTGGAAATGAGAAAAAATCCTACGGAAGCTGAGAAAAAACTATGGCGATATTTGCGAAAAAATAACCTCACCCCAGCCCTCCCCGAAAGGAAGGGTGAAAATGCAGATGGTTACCATTTCAGAAGGCAGCAGATTATTGATAGATTTATCGTCGATTTTGTTTGCCTTTCAGAAAAATTGGTCATTGAAGTTGACGGAGATATACACGATTATAAACAGAAAGAAGATAAAGAAAGAACTGATATTCTTAGAATATTAGGTTTTAAAATTATCAGGTTTAAAAATGAGGAAGTTTTAAGCGATACAGACGGGGTAATCAAGAAAATAAGTGAAGAACTAAAAGTCCTTCCCTTTGGGGAGGATTTAGGTGGGGTTACTGTTTTTACAACCAGACCCGATACGATTTTTGGAGCGACCTATATGGTACTTGCTCCGGAACACCCTCTTTTATCAAGGATACTCCTTGATACATTGGCAAATAAGAAAGAAGTATTGCAATATATTGAGGTTGCGAGAAAAAAGTCTGAAATTGAAAAAACTGCGGAAAATAAAATAAAAACAGGTGTTGAGCTGAAAGGGATAAAAGCAATTAATCCCGCGACAAAAGAAGAAATTCCAATCTGGATCGCAGATTATATTCTCGCAACTTATGGCACAGGCGCTATTATGGCCGTGCCGGCAGACGATATGCGAGACAAAGAATTTGCCGAAAAGTTTTCTCTTCCGATAATCGAAAATTACCAAAAAGCCGGTTTTGAAGATTTTGGAAAAAAGATTACGAAATTCAAACTTCACGACTGGATATTTTCTCGTCAGCGATATTGGGGCGAGCCAATACCTGTGATACATTGTGAAAAATGTGGATTAGTTCCGGTGTTAGAAAAAGATTTACCGATAAAACTTCCGAAAGTTAAAAATTATCAGCCGACAGAGAACGGGGAATCGCCCTTGGCCAACATTGCAAAATGGGTGAATACTAAATGCCCAAAGTGTAAAGGAAAAGCAAAAAGAGAGACAGACACGATGCCAAACTGGGCAGGGAGTTCTTGGTATTATCTTCGCTACACTGACCCGAAAAATTCTAAAGCATTTGCGAGTCAGAAAAATTTGAAATACTGGCTCACCCCCTCTCTACCTCCCCCAAAAGGGGAGACCCTAAGTTTTTCCCTTCCTTTTGGGGAGGGTCAGGGTGGGGTTGACTGGTATAACGGAGGCAATGAACATACAACATTGCACCTTTTGTATTCGCGTTTTTGGCATAAATTTTTGTTTAATTTGGATTTAGTGCCGACTAGCGAGCCATACATAAAACGTACTTCCCATGGATTGATTTTAGCCAAAGGGGGAGAAAAAATGAGCAAGTCAAAAGGCAATGTAATAAACCCGGACGATATAGTGAAAATATATGGCGCGGATACTTTGCGGCTTTACGAGATGTTTATGGGACCTTTTGATCAAGCGATTACCTGGAGCGAGGAAGCGCTCATTGGTCCAAGAAGGTTTCTGGAACGTGTTTGGAACTTACAATCCAAAGTGCAAAAAAAAGAAAAAAACATTAAGATCGAGTTCTTGATTGAAAAAGCGGTAAAAAAAGTGAGTTATGATATTGAAGTAATGAAGTTTAATACAGCTATTTCCACCCTCATGATTTTTACGAATGAAATTGGGAAATATGATTTTATCTCACAAGGTGTGTATGAAAAATTTTTAAAACTTCTCTCGCCGTTTGCGCCACATTTAACAGAAGAAATCTGGTCTAATTTAAAACACAAAGACTCTATCCATCTCTCGTACTGGCCAAAATGGGATGAGAATTTAATAAAAGACGAAGCAATAAAAATTATGGTTCAGATAAATGGCAAAGTCAGAGCTGAAATTTTTGCGCAAGCAGATGAAAAGGAAGAAGACGTGAAAAAGAAAGCTTTTTTGAATGAAAATATTTCAAAATATATAGCAGAAAAAGATATTAAAAAAATTATTTATGTAAAAAATAGACTTATTAATATTGTATTTTAGTTTTTATTTGAATGGAAAAAATATTTAGAATTTTTAGCAAGGAATATGAAAGTATAAATCAAGCGGCGCTTCTTTTGGGGTGTTTTGCCTTGCTGTCGCAGATTTTGGCATTATTTCGCGATCGTTCCATCGCGCACTTTATTGGGCCCGGGGCATCTCTCGATGCTTATTATGCTGCTTTTAGGATACCAGATCTTATATTTATTTGTATCGCTTCTCTTGTTTCCGTTACCGTACTTATACCCTTCATAGCCTCAAAAATGAGCGGAGGGGGGATAAGCAAAGAAGCACGCAAGTTCTTTAACGATGTTTTTACTGTTTTTCTAATTGCGATGATGTTTGTTTCTTTAGTTGCCTTTTTCTTGATGCCTTATTTAGCGTCTTTTATTGCCCCCGGTTTTACTCCATTAATGCAGGTAAAAGTAGTTTTGCTTTCGCGAATAATGCTACTCTCGCCTCTTTTAATGGGTCTTTCAAATCTTTTTGGAACGGTCACTCAGCTTTTTCGCAAGTTTTTTATTTATTCTCTAAGCCCAATTATTTATAATGTTGGAATTATTATTGGTGTTATATTTCTGTATCCAGTTTTTGGAGTCTCTGGGCTAGCTCTCGGAGTTGCCCTCGGAGCTTTTATGCATTTTGCCATTCAAGCGCTCGCATCAAGGAGTTGCGGATTTACACCAAAATTTTCCATTGGCTGGCTCGCCCGTAGGGTTATGCCCGAGGGTGGACCTATGGGCGAGACTTTCTCAATTGATTTTAAGAATATCAAACAGGTGGTCCTAACTTCGCTTCCCCGAACGATGGGTCTTGCTTTTAATAACATCGCGCTTATTTCCATTATCGCTCTTGCTTCATTTTTGAAAAGCGGTTCTATTTCAATTTTTAATCTTTCTTTTAATCTTCAATCAGTCCCGCTCAATATAATCGGCATATCTTATGCGGTAGCCACCTTTCCGACTTTAGCAAAATCCATATCTCTCGGCAAAATGGATGAATTTAAAAAGCACTTAAAATCTGCCACAAGAGCCATAGTTTTTTGGTCTCTGCCGATTACTTTTCTTTTTATTGTGCTTCGAGCGCAGATCGTGAGAGTTATTTTGGGTTCCGGTTCTTTTTCTTGGGAAAACACTCGTTTAGTGGCGGCTTCTCTCGCTATTTTTTCTGTCTCGGTTGTCGCGCAGGGGATGATCGCTCTTTTGTCTCGTGCTTATTATGCAAACGGCAACACTAAAACTCCGCTTACAGTTAATTTATTTTGTTCCATTTTTATTATAATTTTGTCTTACATATTCATATATCTTTTTGAAAATTTTTTTCTTTTTCGTTATTTTATAGAAGCCATGCTTAAAGTCAATGATATTCCTGGCACGGAAGTATTAATGCTCCCATTAGCGTATTCTACAGGTACGATTTTGAATGCTATGCTCCATTGGTTTTTTGTCAGAAAAGATTTTATGAAAGGGGAATCTTTTATTACCAAAACTTTTTTTCAAAGCTTGGGCGCTTCGTTTTTTTTAGGGCTTATAACTTATTTGGGTTTAAACATTTTTTCACCGATTTTTGGCACCATAACTTTTTGGGGAATATTTTTACAAGGTTTTATTTCCGGAATTATAGGCATTTTCGTGGCTATTTTTGTGTTATATCTGCTTAAAAATGAAGAACTCAAAGACCTAATCAAAACCCTCAAGACAAACTTCTGGCGCACTAAAATCATTGCGCCACCACAAGAAGAGCTTTAAAAATTTACTTGTCCCGTAACGCTTCGCTAATTTTTGATTACATGGCATAATGTTAAATATTAATAAATAAAATTTTAGTACTGGGATGGACCTAAAACACATCAGAAACTTCTCTATTATCGCTCATATTGATCACGGCAAGAGCACCTTAGCTGATAGAATGCTGGAGATTACGCACACTGTACCAGAGCGGAAAATGCGCGATCAAGTACTTGATTCTATGGAGCTTGAACGGGAGCGGGGGATTACTATCAAAATGCAGCCCGTTCGCATGGAATACACCCCACCCCAATCCCTCCCCAAAGGAGAGGGGCAAATTCCTTTCCCTTCGGGGAAGGCAAAGGATAGGGTTTACATTCTAAATTTAATTGATACTCCAGGGCATATAGATTTTTCCTATGAAGTTTCTCGCGCATTAAAGGCCGTAGAGGGTTCTATTTTACTGATTGATTCTACTCAGGGTGTGCAAGCGCAGACATTAACGACTCTTGCTATGGCTCGCGAGGGAGGATTAAAAATCATTCCCGTACTCTCTAAAATAGATTCTTCTTTGGCTAGAGTGCCTGAAATTAAAGAAGAAGTTGTAAAACTTTTGCATTGTGACCCAAATGAAATTCTTCTGGTTTCTGGTCGTACGGGCGAAGGAGTGGAAAATCTTCTACAAGAAATTATAAAACGAGTTCCGGAACCACAGAAGATACATGAAGGCGACGACAATTTACGCGCGCTAGTTTTTGATTTCAAATATTCAAATCATCGGGGAGTTATCGTTTTTATACGAGTGCTCGATGGCAAGGTGGCTAAAGGGGCGTCTTTGGTTTTTGCAGTGTCAGGGGAGAAGTTTACCGCGCTTGAAGTTGGCACTTTTTCACCCGAAGAAACTCCGCGGGAATATCTATCTTCCGGTGACATAGGTTACATAGTTACAGGCATAAAGAAGTCGGGCATTGCTTCCGTCGGAGATACTGTTACGAAACTCATCAATCCTTTTCCGGCATTGCATGGTTACATGCAACCTATGCCTGTGGTTTGGGCATCGGTTTTTCCAAAAAATGCACCTGCCCGCAATGCTACGCCCGCCAGCAATGCTTCGCGTAGCGATTCGGGCTGGCATAACGTTGCAGGCGGGGATGATTTTGCGGAACTTAAATTAGCGTTAGGGAAGCTTAAACTTTCGGACTCCGCTTTTTCATATGAAGAAGAGTCTAGTGGATCTCTCGGTCGCGGATTTCGATGCGGATTTCTTGGAATGCTTCATCTTGAAATTATTACCGAACGACTCAAGCGTGAATTTAATTTGCAATTAGTCATTACCACGCCCTCTATTGTATATGAAGTAATAAAAAAAATAAGCAGTATCAAAGAAAGTCGCCTCGTCGGCGACTCGCCGAAGAGGCGGGAAAAAATTTATTCCCCGTATTTTTTCCCGGATGATGTTAACATTGAAACTGTGTTTGAACCATGGGTAATAGTAAAAATAATAACCCCGGTAAAATATCTTGGTGGTATTATGCAACTTTTATTTGACCATGAGGCGGAAATCGGCGAGACTGAAAATTTTGGGGATTCGTCTGCGTCCAGCCTGCGCGGGCAGGAGACAGGCAATCGCGTCATTGTTTCCGCTCAAATGCCGCTTCGCGAGTTGATGCGAAATTTTTTTAATGAATTAAAAAGCATTTCTTCCGGTTATGGATCCATTTCCTATAAAATAGCTGATTTGCGCGAAGCAAGTGTCACTCGGCTTGATATTTTAATTGCCGATGAAGTAGTGCCCGCTTTTTCCAAAGTGGTTTCTAAAAAAAGAGTAGAAATTGAAACCGAAAAGACAGTTGAAAAGTTAGAAAGTCTTTTACCAAGGCAGATGTTCACTTTGAAAATTCAAGGCAAAGCATTAGGACGGATTATTTCGTCGCGCACCCTTTCCGGCATGAAAAAAGATGTTACCGCGCATATGTATGGCGGAGATATTACTCGTAAAATGAAACTTCGAGAAAAACAGAAAGAAGGCAAGAAAAAAATGAAAGAAAGGGGACGAGTAAACATTCCGCAAGATGTATTCTTGAAAATGATGCAGTCTAACGATTAACGAAAAATTGGCGAATACAACAATATCATGCTGACAATAATCAGGACACTAACCACTGCCCAAATCGTTTGTATTTTCTTTTGATGTTTTTTATTGAAAAGCATATACTTAATATATCATATTATGAGAAATTTTCAACAAAAAAGAAGATGGAGAAATATTATAGAATCAAGACCTGTTTTAGCCCTTTTGAGTATTTTGGTATTAGTTTTTGCTTGGAGTGTGATTGGTTTTATGGGTAAAATGCAAGAAACCAGTAGAAAAAAAGAAATAGTTAAAAATAAGATAGCCGAGTTGGAAAAAGAAAAAGAAAAACTTTCGTTCGATATTGATAAATTAAAGAGTTATAGCGGTATCGAGGAAAATGTTCGCGAAAAGTTTGGTTTAGCCAAAGACGGAGAAGGTCTGATTGTAATAGTGGAAGACAAAAATCCACCGGCAGTGGAAGATACAAAATCCGAAGGGTTTTTCTCTTTCTTTAAAAATTGGTTTAAATAATTTGGTTGAAAAAAGCGGGATTAGTTTAGTGGCAGAATGCGACCTTCCCAAGGTTGAAACGCGAGTTCGATTCTCGCATCCCGCACAGACCTTTTTGGAAAAAAGGTCTGAATCTTCAGTAGATTTTCTTGCATAAAGTATATATTTCATATTGTTTGTGGATTAAGGATTAAAAAATTTTCTTCCCCCAAAATGCGAAACCGCCAATTCGTTTTTTCCCCAAAAATTGAATACAAATTAGTCGCCGAGCGAAGCGAGGCGAACCAAAACCCTTTGACTTTTCCTGTCTGGCGCAGTATTCTTGAATTAGTCCGAACGCACTTTTCCGGAAAATTCCCCCCGCGAAAATTAGGAAAGGCGGCGCCTGCCCGCCGAAGCCTCGGCGCAGGCGGGGAGCCATACCGCTCAAAACCGCAAAAGAACCCTGAGAAAAACATCGGCTCGAACCATATTTTAATTTTTGGGGAAGAAAATTTTTTAATCATAAATTCCAAACATATGAACCAAAAAAATATCGTTTTAATGTTTGTGCTAGTTGTTGCTCTAGGTGCAATAACATATTTTTTCATTTCTAAAAATTCCTCTGCACCAGCTACTTTACCGACTTCTATAAACCCATCGTCGCAACAATCAGTAGCTCCAACAGGCAATAACCCCGTAGCGCCAACGGCGCCACAATCTTTAAATGGTAAAAAACTTTTGTCTGTCAATTTTCCCCTAAAGTCCGGCCACAAGTTATACATGGAATATGATGCAAGCATTGTTCCTATGGGAAAGTTATTTGATTTAGAAGTTTCCAGTGAAAATATTACACAAGTAAAAAGCGTTGATGAGCTTTCTCGCATAACTGGACAGATTAGCACTAAAGAACAAGCGTTAGCTTTCGTAAAATTTTTTACTTCTGAACTAACAGGATTTTTACTAAAACCGAATCCTATTTCAGGTATTGAACCCAGCGACGAAAGAAAACAGGGTGGACAAATGCCAAATTCTCTAACTCGGCTTATGACTACTGCAAATATTGAATTGCGCGATGGACAATGGGTCATAGAAAGAGATTTGTTAATGTATCCAAACTGGGCGAACCAAAAACAGCAAACACCTGCTCAACTGGTAAGGTCTCATGAAATCATATCCCAAGCAGGAACCTACACTTTCGGTATTGGTAAAGTGCTTGCGGAAGGAGATGAGATAAATAGTTTTTTGCTGTATTACGAATAACATGGGTTTTTTATTCTGAATTTTCACCGCCAAAGAAAAATTGGAAATTGTCATTCGTGCGATCCCCCCGATACCATCCGCTTTCGGCGAAGCTACGGGGCAGGCTAGCGAAAGCGGTTCGGACTAATTCAAGTATTCCGCACCTTTTGATCATTTAACGAATATGTTATAATACGAAAATGAAAAATGTAACAATTTATTCAACCCCGACTTGTCATTTCTGTCAGATGGCAAAGGAATTTTTTAAAGAGAGAAATGTGGCTTATACTGAATATGATGTGGCTGGTAATATGGAAAAAAGAAAAGAAATGATAGAAAAAAGCGGACAAATGGGCGTGCCGGTAATCTTTATTGGCGAAGAGCTTGTGGTTGGTTTTGACAAGCCCCAAATAGCTCAATTATTGGATGTTTAATGTGTCCTCGGCAAGAATCGAACTTGCATCTATCCCTTAGGACGGGACTGTTCTATCCATTGAACTACAAGGACTTTTAAACTACCCTTATAATAACAAATAAAAGTTCTATTGAAAATTGTGTTTTTGGTGATTTATGATAAAATATTCTTATGGTAACAGAAAGACCCCCAGAAAATACACTCGCTGAACACATTGGCCTCGAATTAAAAAGAGTTGAATTAGAATTGGCGGTTGCCAATGCACGAATTAAAACATTAGAAAATGAACGTGGCATTGATGTCTTAACAGGTTTGCCTAATCGTCTTTTTTTGAAGTCAAGATTGGGAAAGTTGATTGAAGAATTGAACTATAATCGCGAGGGCGAGGTTCGTAAATCCGTCCCAATTGGTATTATAGTTTTCCAAATAGACTTAAAGGGTTTAAAATCTTTTAATAAAAATGGTCAAGTAGAAGGTGATAAAGCTTTAGTTGCTTTTGCAGACCTTCTTAGACATACTGCGAGGAATAATGATATGGTATTCAGAATTGGCGGTGACGAATTTATAGCAATATTCCCGATTGAAAGTAAAGCAACTGGTACTGATTTAAAAGAGGTTTTTGAAGGAGTTGTTGAAAGAATTCAAGATGCTCTAAGCAATACTGCTTATATGGGATACTCTATAATAAGAAAAGGTGAAAATTTAACTACTGACGAACTACTTATAACAGCTGATCAAGAGATGGTAAAAAATAAGAAGAAAGAAAAAACTGAAGGAAAATAAAACCCCTTTTATTTTTTTAAATATTGTGCTAGAATTCGTTTGTGGATCCGGAATCAAAAAAAATACTGCAAGATACTTTGGCGCTGACGCAAGAGAACAACAATATGTTGCATTCCATGAGACGTTCTATGCGCGTTCAGCGCATCATGAGCTTCTTGTATTGGGTATTCATTATTCTTGCTTCTTTAGGCGCTTATTACTTCATCCAGCCCTACCTAGACCAATTAATGAGTGTATATAGCGGAGCCGGTGATATATTAAATAATTTTAAGTAATAAAATTAAATAACGCCTGGGTAGCTCAGTAGTAGAGCATTTCCCTGAAGAGGAAGTGGCCGGCAGTGCGATTCTGCCCCCAGGCACCCAAAAAAGTTTTCTAGATTGACCTGACTTTCACATTATTTGTTTTTTCTTTATCTACTTTTTGGAGTTTAATGGTCAGTAACCCATGTTTTTCAGTTGCTTCCACTTCTTCCGGCTCTACTTCTTGGGGAAGAGAAATAGTGCGGGAAAATTTTCCCCAGTAAAGCTCTTTGCTGAAATAATTATCTTCATCTATGGTTCGGCTTTCTTCCCGTTTGCCGCGAATGGTAATCATATCCCGGGCAATTGACAATTCTAAATCTTCCGGTTTAACTCCAGCCACCATTGTCTGGACGATAATATCTGTTGGTGTTTGATAAACATCAACCGCCAATTCTGCTTCATCATTTTCTTCTTCAATCCAATTATTATTTTTCTTGTCTTTTTTGTCTCCATTAGTCATCCCTATTGATTTTTTCTTTGGTTCTTCATTTTCTTCTTCTATGCCGATACTTCCAGTTAATCTCTCAAAGAAACTCCTTTTTTTCTGTTCCATAAATTTTTATTCTTAATCTATTAATTCATCCTTCTTATTTTCTCAAAAAGCAACATAATGATGATGGTGACGACCCATAAGAAAGCGAATACTTTTAAAAAATCACTTCCATTATTCTTCATTATAAAAAAATTAAAGATACTATGCAAGGCGACAGCCGAAATAAGACCTATCAAAAGATGCCATTTTTTTTTAAATCCATTCATGTGGAGTGAAATTCCCATTGCAATACCCACTATTCCGCTTGAAACAGCATGAAGAAGCGTAGAGCCGAGAAATCTTAATTGGCCGGTCAGAAGACTTACCATGGTTGCGCCCAAGGAAAGCGGTTTAATTAAGAATAGAGCATTTTCAAGCGCCGCAAAGCCCAAAGCTGCGGTAATCATATAAATTGGCCAGTCTATTGGCTCTTCAGCATGATTTGTTTTATAGAGTACTATTGCCACAGCCAGATATTTGATTATTTCTTCTGAACTTGCCCACAGAGCAAGTTGCCATTCATTTGAACCCACATGTGTCTGTATAAATTTTTGAATTGGCAGGACAAAAACCACGGCTATCATGCCCACAATGAAGACGATACTGAGCAATCCTTTCGGTTCAGGATTTTTTTTATCTTCTTTGAGCCAAAACCATAACCATAAAAGAGAGGGAATAATTCCGCCCAAAAATGCCAAACCTAAAATTTTAGGGTCATTTGTCAACATAACTTACCCTGAACATCGTCGAAGGGCCATTTTTCAATCATTAAAAGTCCCGACGTTTCAGTCGGGATCACGACCTTGCGTCGGGAATTTATAATTTGCCAAATTTCTTCTGTGACGAAAGGCATAAAGGGATGAAGGATCTTTAATAGGGTGGTTAAATGCGTGTAAAGAAGAATCTTCGCCGAATCCGCGTTTTTATTTGTTAAAATTTTTTTCTTCGCTCGCTCAATGATGATATCGGCAAAAGTGTGCCAGAAATAGTGATAAAGTTTTTCCGCGACAATGTAGAATTTGTATTCTTCCATTTCTTTTGTTATTTCTGTTATCAATTTTTTTAATTCTTCATCCGATTTTTTATCTTCTGTATCATAACTTGGTGTTTTCGGAAAAGTGAAATCTTTTGTATTATCTAATACAAAACGCGCCACATTCCATATTTTATTTGCAAATTTACTATAGGCTTTTACTTTTTGAATATCAAATTTAGCATCTGCTCCCGGTCCGATACCCACAATCATAGACATACGAAGCGCATCCGCGCCATATTCTTCAATAATATTGATGGGATCTACGCCATTATCTAATGATTTGCTGAATTTTTGCCCCTTAGTATCTCGCAACATTCCATGAAGATATACCATTTTAAATGGAATTTCTTTTATTAAATATTGCGACATCAAAATCATCCGAGCGACCCAAAAGAACAAGATTTCATATCCGGGATTTATTATGTTGGTCGGATGAAATTTTTTTAAATCCGGCGCATTTATATCAGGCCAACCAAGTGTGGAAAATGTCCAGAGCCCCGAAGAAAACCATGTGTCTAATGTATCGGGGTCTTGTATATATTTTGCATCACAGTGTTCACAGATTGGTTTTTCCACACTCACAATCATTTCTAAACATTTGCTAATTTGGCGTTCTTTTCCAATTTTTGGTATGCATATTGGTTCGTGATACCACACTGGTATTCTATGTCCATACCAAATCTGTCTAGAAATACACCAATCGCGTAAATTTTCTATCCAATTATAGTAAACTTTTACAAAGTGATCAGGTAGAATTTTTATTTTACCATTTTGCACAGGTTCTAACATAAGTTCCTTGAATGATTTATTATTTCTATCAGAGATTTTTTTATTTACGTCAACGAACCATTGCAGTTTTGGCAAGGGTTCTATGATGCCTCCAGTGCGTTCAGCCGTGGCCACATTTTGGTTGGTTTCTTCCTCTTTTTCTAGGAGTTTTTTATTTCGCAACCATTCAACAATTATTTCTCTAGCTTCTGTCGTTTTTTTTTCTTTTAATCGTTCGTCATTGACAGTCATTTTGGCATATTCATTAATCACTTGCGGTCTGTTTAAGTTGTGTCTATCGGCAATTTCCCAATCAGTAATACTATGCGCTGGTGTGACACCGAGCGCTCCGGTACCAAAATCTTTTTCCACTGTTTCATCCGCAATTATTTTTATATTTAACTTTACTCCACAAAAATCCTTAACTACATAGGAATTTCCTATGTAGTTTTTATATCTTTTATCATTTGGATGTACCGCTACGGCAGTATCTCCCACTTTTGTTTCAGGACGGGTAGTTGAAATTAAAATAGGAAAGTTCTTGGAATATTTAAAAGTATAAAGCTTTGCTTTTCTTTCTTCATAAACAATTTCATCGTCAGAAATTACCGTTTGGCCTTTGGGATCCCAGTTCACAATTCTAGATCCCCGATAAATCAAACCATCATCATACATTTTTTTAAAAGCGGTTTTAACAGCAAAATTGCGTTTTTCATCCAAAGTAAAAGCTTGACGGGACCAATCAAGCGATGCTCCTATTTTCCTTAATTGGCTCACAATAGTTTTTCTGCTGCCTTCCACAAATTCATTTACTCGTTCTAAGAATTTTTCTCGGCCCATATCTTTCTTTTTTAAACCTTCTTTTTCAAGCATTTTTGTCACTTTTGAATCCGTAGCTATGGCTGCATGATCTGTGCCGGGGAGCCAGAGCGTTTGTTTTCCTCGCATTCTATTATAGCGGATTATACTATCTTGAATTGCATGCTCTAATATATGACCAAGATGAAGCACGCCGGTGGCATTTGGCGGAGGAAGAATTATAGAAAATATTTTATTGTAATTTTTATTTGTCTCTTTATTTTTAGCCCATTCTGGTCTATTGTCCGGATTAAAAAAACCGCTCTCTTCCCAGAGCTTGTAGATTTTATTTTCTGTTTCTTTTGGGTTATAGGGTTTCAGTAGCTTCGCATCCATACCCTAATAATATCATACTGATTTAGGCTCTGCGAGCCTGACTAAAACTTAAATTACCAGTTGCTTTTATATTATCCAATTTAGGGATTTTCTTTTTATTTTTTATGTAGTTCAAATATCCAGCGATGCCGATCATTATAGAATTATCTCTCGAAAGTTCTTTAGTAGGCAAAAAAAGTTTTATATTTTTTCCTATGGATTTTTTTACTTCATTTCGTAAGTGTTTGTTGATCGCGACTCCACCAGCTACTATTAAAGTTTTAATTTTATATTTTTCTATCGCTTTTTTTGTTTTATAAACCAAACATTCTATCGCTGAGTTTTCAAATTCTAATGCGATTTTACTTTTTGTTTCTTCATCTAATTTACCAATTTTTCTAATTAAATACAGGACAGCCGTTTTCAGTCCCGCAAAAGAAAAGTCAAAATTTTTACTATAAAGCATCGGGCGGGGCAAAGAGAAAGAAAAAGAAGATTCGTAGGGGGTTCGTAGCGCGACGGCGCGAGATTTCAGCAATTTCTCAGTAGGGAAATTGCGTACCCGGAGAAGCTTACTTTTTCTTTCTAATTCTACTAATCTTGAAATCTCTGGTCCGCCGGGATAGGGAAGATCGAGCATTCTGGCTACTTTATCAAAAGCTTCACCGACGGCATCATCCAATGTTTCGCCTATAATTTCATATTTCATCCATTGTTTAGAAAGTACCAACTGTGTATGTCCGCCAGAAACGAGCAGGGAAAGAATAGGGGTATGCACTTTGGGAATTTTAAATTTTCCCCCGCCCGAATCGCTACGCGAAGCGTTGCGGGCAGGCTTATTTTTTCCAAACACCGAAAACACATGTCCCTCCATATGATTCACTGGAATTACCGGTATATTCCATTTTTTTGCCAAATCTTGCGCAAAAGTAATACCTTCCCAAAGACACATTTCCAATCCCGGTCCATAAGTGACAGCGATAACATCTACGGGAGATTTTTTATCTTTTAATTTTGCTTGCCTCAATGTTTGTTCCAGTAAAATTGGCAAATTTTTTTTATGTTCTTTTTTTGCAAGCACAGGAAAAACTCCGCCATATTTTATGTGAATTTTCGTTTGTGAAGCCAAATTGTCCGCCAAAATTTCAAAAGATGGATTTCTTGTTTCTCCTTTTGCTTCCATTATTGTTATTCCCGTATCATCGCAAGATGTCTCAATTGAAAGAATAATCATGTTTTCTTTAACGGCAAATTCTTTCAAAAACTAGAGTCCTTGATTTTTCGATTGACGGGCGCGTTGAATCAACTCATCACGAAGTTGCTCGGCAACTTCTCGAGAGAGTGCTGGCAATCGTCCTTCTGCGCCAATTGCTCCGCTCATTCCCGCTGTCTGAATATTTAAATCAGAAAGTCCAAGTAAGCGAGCCAAAATACCCCGATAGATATCCACATTTTGAATACGATCGTAAGGAATGGTTATGTACTTTTTGTAAATAACACCAAGTTCTTTGCGAAAACCATTCTCTGTGAGTTCATAGCGGTAAAAACTATAAGTAAGTTTAGCCCAGATAAAGCACAAAACCAGGAAAACCGGAACAAGGATCCAGAGCCATTTAAGGAAACTAAATGAAGCTTCACCTCTTAAAAGTCCAATGCCCCAAATACTAAGAAATATAAAGAAGAAAAACCAATGCAAAACAAAACCGATAAAAAATAACCACACTGCTTTTGGATTAAGTTGTTGCATAATTTATAAGTTAGATTTAAGTGGAAAAGTCGACAACTTTTCTTTAATGTATTATAGCACATTTAATTAAGAATTAATATAGAACATTAGTGGGCGGTACAAGATTTGAACTTGTGGCCTTGTCTACGTCAAAGACACGCTCTGCCAACTGAGCTAACCGCCCAAAGATCCCTTTTTTATATTACATTTTTTTAATATTTTTTTCCAATACTTTTATATATCTAAAAAATTTATAAATACTTACAAATCTGCTATCGCAGAGTTTTAAGTATTTATGATATACTCATATATTATGAGTCTTGTATATGAAATTTTAAAAGAACTTAGTACTGCATCTTTACGATATAAAGGAAATCGCGTAAATCTTTTTGGCATTCCGAAATTTAAAAGTTACTCTAGAAATTCCCTAAGTGGCACAGTGTCTTACCTAAACAAGAATTGTCTAATAGAAAAAACTAATGAAGGATTGCGAATTACCCGCAAGGGGCAAAAATATATAAAAAGGAAAATAGATTCTTTAAGGCAATTTTATTTTAAATTTGATAAAGACGCACCCAAAAATCTAATAGTGATGTTTGATATTTCAGAGACTCAAAAAGCCAAAAGAGAATGGCTTCGCTGGCATCTAAAGAAATTTAATTATTCTATGATCCAAAAAAGTGTCTGGGTTGGTCCATCACCTCTACCCAAAGAATTTTTAGATTATATTAAAATTATAAAAATAAAAGACAGTCTTAAAACTTTCAAGCTGGCGAGAGGATATGATATTAAAAAATAATTAAGACAAAATATAAATTACTTATATTTCTGCTATCGCAGAGTTTTAAGTAATTTTTTCTACTAGTTATTTCATCTTCTCTTTAATTCTTTCAAGCGCTAAGATAAAAGCGCCCATGCGAAAAGATGTTTTTGACTCACGAGCTTTTTCTGATATTTTTTTTGAAGCATCTTCAAGCATTATTTTAAGTTTTTCGAAAACTTCTTTTTTACTCCAATGTTCGTTTTTTAAATTTTGTTCCCATTCAAAATATGATGCTATTACACCTCCCGAATTTGCCAGTATGTCTGGCACGACAGGAATCCCTTTTGTAAATAATATTTCATCTGCCTTCGGTGTTGTAGGACCGTTGGCAAGCTCTAGAATGGCTTTGGCTTTAACCTTATTAGCATTGGCGTCTGTTAGGACATTCTCATATGCGGCTGGAATAAGAAGGTCGCAGGGGAGTTTGAGCAATTCTTCATTGGTGATATTTTTACTATCCATAAAACTCGAAAGAGCGCCTGTGTTTTTTTTATGTTTTAAAAGTTTTTCAATATCAATACCACTTAAATTATAAATTCCACCCTTAGAATCTGAAATAGCAATTATTGTATGTCCGTGTTCAGCGAAAATTTGCGCAGCATTGTTTCCCACATTTCCGAATCCTTGCACAATTATTTTGCATTTTTCGGGCAATCCTAATTCTTTTCTAAATGCTTCAAAAACATAAAATCCACCCAGACCCGTAGCTGTATCTCGGCCTTCTGATCCACCATCTTTCAATGATTTACCCGTGATTACAGCACCAGTTTTATCACCAGTTATTTTTTCGTATTCATCTGCCATCCAAGCCATAATCTCTGGCGTTGTATTTAAATCCGGCGCCGGCACATCTTTATGTGGTCCTAAAATATCGGAAAGTTTTTGCATCCATCCACGCGAAAGTCGTTCCAATTCTCCCTTAGATAATTTTTTTGAATCAACTGTTATTCCGCCCTTGCCTCCGCCCATCGGGATTCCAGCTACAGCGCATTTAAGCACCATCCAAAAAGCGAGAGCTTTAACTTCATTTATTTCAGTTTCAGAATGATATCTAATTCCACCTTTATAGGGTCCTAAAGTATTATTGTATTCTACTCGGTATCCTTCAAAAATTTTTATAGAACTATCGTCCATTTTTACCGGTATTGAAATTCTAATGTCTCGATCCGGCTGACGCAGGCAAGCGATTAATCCATCGCCAAAATTTTTAATTTTAGCAACCTTGTCCAATTGCGTCATCGCGTTTTCGAATGCGTTATTCATGTGTTTTTTTGCGCTAGCTTCTCAAATAGATTACGCATAATTTAATTGTATAGCTAATCTTTCTAATATGTCTAATTCTGCTTTAGTATTGGCGCCCAAGGCCTCATATGGTTCTATTTCTATGGATTCTATTTCTATTCCTTCCGCCGTTGCTATTTTAATCAAATCGGTAAGATAATATTCTTTTTGCGCGTTGTTATTTTTAAGAGATTCAAGATTTTTCCACAACCAATCTGCCTGAAAAGAGAAATAACACGGATTAACTTCAGTTACTTTTATTTCTTCGTCACTGGCGTCTTTAAATTGAATATCTCTTATAATTTTTCCATTTTTGTCTCTGATAATTCTGGAAAAATTTACAAAGTTAATTCGCCAATCTCTGAAATTTGGCAATTTAACCGTAGCCATCGTAATTTTTTTTCCGGATTCAAGATGTTTTTCGTTTATCTTTTTAATAGTTTGAGCGCTAATAAAAGGATGATCTCCATATAACACCATAACATGTTCCGTATTATTTTTTAAATAATCTTTTGCTAAATTTACCGCATGTCCTGTGCCGAGTTGTAATTCTTGATTTATATAGTGATATTTTTTACTCTCCTCATTGAGCTCTTTTATAACCAATTCTTTTTTATAACCAACCACAATAATTGGATTATTGTCAATGTCTGATTTTGCAACAGATTCTAGAAGATGTTTAATCATGGGTTTGCCTTGAACTTTTACTAAAACTTTCGGCAATTCACTCTGCATTCTTTCACCCTTTCCCGCCGCCAAGATTATTATTTTAGTTTTGTCATTCATGTTTAAGGATTATACACTAAGCTTGGCGCTTTTCAATTTCTTTGATGATCTTCGGAATTTTTTTAAAATCTTCCATTAAAATTTCACGCATCGAACCGTCATAAAGAGCGGCGGCTGGATGATAAAGAGGGAAGAAATATTTTGTGGACATACCTTTAAAAACTTTTATTAATAATTTTCCATGGGCTTGAGAAATTTGGAGAGCGGGAAAAAAATTATTCATCGCATGACGGCCGAGAAAAACAATAACTTTTGGAGAAATTATTTTTAATTCTTCCAAGAGCCATTCTCGGCAAGCGGATTTTTCTTCAGGCAGGGGATCGCGGTTATTGGGTGGGCGATATTTTACTATATTAGTGATGTATATATTTTCTCTTTTTAAATCAATGGCTGACAGCATTTCTTCCAAAAATTTTCCAGCCGCTCCGACAAACGGACGGCCGAGTTGGTCTTCCGAACGTCCTGGCGCCTCGCCAATAAAAACTATCTCTGCTTCGGGACTACCGTCTCCCGGCACCGCTTGCGTCGCGGTTTTTTTAAGTTCACACTGGCATTCTTCCATCCATTTTTTGTTCAGGTTTTCTAATTCTGTTTTTTTGTCCATATAATGATTGTATAAAATTAAAATTTTTTTATCAATTAAAAAAAGTTGACGTATCGGTTTTGAGGTGGTAATCTGATTTTGGAGTCTATTCGCACCATAAAGAAAGGAGAATAATCTTTGCCCACTTCGAATTTAAGTCATTTTGTGGTTGTTCTGTGTTCTTGTTCTTCACCAGATTGTGAAGAAAAAAATACCCAACTGGGGGAATTCTTTAAACAATTCAGGATTACAGCAAAGAAGGTTAGGCAAAAAAAAGCCGAAGCCAGGAGACTTTTGGATCGCGCTCGCCGCCGAATTCTTGATGGTAAAAACCCACTCAGTCTTCCTCTCCTTATTGTTTTTAGTGGTGACGAGGGGAAGAAGATTCTTTGGGCCGGAGCCCGACCGTCCAACGAAGAGCTCGAAAAAGTTGCTTATCTGGCTGGCAATTATGCCTAGCCAGAAAAGAATTATACCCTCGCCGTGATGTGTGTGCGGCGGGGTAGGGCAGGAATGCAATAGTTTTTTAAGCGCCTCGGCACCTCTGGTTTCCGAGGTGTAGTTATTTATAGAGAGGTTTTTTACAAAAGACCGCAATAAAAAATAGAAAATAATTTATCTACTAAACTATCATACATGATATACTAAGAAATTTTAGCAAGAATCATTCTTGCTTGTTACGAATTTGTGACCTTAACGATACCTGACTCAAAACCCTATATAAAGTTCTTCAATGAGCTTGGAAAGATAATCTCTAACTTTGAAAAGCCGTTAAATTACCAAGTTTTACAACAAGAAGCTCTTTCAATCTCTTCCCCTAATGGTATTTAAATGTAGGACTTTATCTTGCAGAGTTTCTAAAAAAATTCTCACCAGGGTCACTTTGTTTATGGTAAGTTTCTCCTTTAGACCAAGCATGGTTCTTGCAATTTGGACAAGTGGCATATCCATCACTTCTAGTATGTAAGCGTATAATGAGGTCATCACTTTCTACACATTTACTACAAAATGGACCGTCAATTGTTCCATTTTCTCTTTTTAACCAATAGCAATTATTCTGGAAATTAGCAGTTTCCTTGAAATGAGTAATGTCTTTTAGTTTTTTATTTTCCTCCTCAAGCTCTGCAATTCTTTTCTGATTATTTAAAAGTGCTTGTTGTGCTTCAAGAATTTGCTGGTATTGTTCAATTTTATCTGCTTCTCTTAGGATTTTAGCAGCAGAGGTTAATCCATTCATTATATCCATATTTTTAATTGTATCATTATTTATAACTTACATTAATATGGTTCATCCACTGTATCCACAGTAGATAAGTTATCTAAGACATCTCCCATCTCGCTATAAGATGACCATGCATAATCTTGAGCTTCTTCAATAATTGAATTAGCGTCCTCAATATTATTATTAGCTTCCTCAAGAGCATATTGATATTCTTCAAGTTGGCTCTCTAAAGAAGAAATTCTATCTTCCAGCATAGCTCTTTTTCCGTTACTTGAACCACCTAATGACCAAGATATTACAAGCAAGAACAGCAGAATACCAGCTATTGTTTTATATGTTGTCTCTTTTTCCATAATATGCATTATACACAATATTGAATTTTTGTTTATGTGTTATAATAAATGTGCTTGTAAATTAAATAACCATCATTTTTTGTCTTTTTATTAAAAAAGATTTCAGGGAAAGACCAGAAATGAAGCAGATGTTCTAAATAATTATTAAAGATTTTTTAGTATAACCTGTAAAGGCTCTACTCAGGAGTAAGTCCCTAGGGATATACTCAAGAGTATAGCCCCAACATTTCTATTCCTTGTCCTTTGAGAGATTTAGTGCTTTGAGAGGTCGCTAGTCGGCAACCAGCAACTAGATTTACAAGTAAATGAGATGGTTAAAGTTGCCCGTCTCATATTGCAACAATTATGGAAACAATAATCCAGTTGTTGCTTGTTTTGCTGATTATCAAAGAAGCAAATAAGCACTAAAGACCTCAGTGGATAATGAAAATACACTCATCAAAACAAGAACTGCTAAATTTATTGGGTATCAAGGATAACTATCTATATCCAAACTTTTCTACTAAATATAAAGAATTTCCAAAACCAAAAAAGAATGGAGGTACTCGCCTGATTAAACCTCCCAATTTTAATCTTAGGAAGATTCAAAGAACCATTCTTGATAAAATACTTTACAGCCACCCTCAACTTGAATGTGTTTATGGATTATCAAAAAATAAAAGCATACTACATAATGCTAAATTTCATCAAAAGAATGTAAGTGCACAATTATTGATTTTAGATATAGAAAACTTTTTTCCTAGCATATCTAAGAAAAGTATACACGGAATATTTAGAAAAATAGGATTTAATAAAGAAAACTCTTCAATACTTACCAAGCTTTGCACTATAGACGGATCTTTGCCTCAAGGTGCACCAACAAGTCCATATTTAGCATCAATGGTTTGTGTAAAGCTAGATAAAGAGATTTTTAATTACTGCAAAAGAAGAGGTTTTGTTTATACAAGATATTTTGATGATATAAGTATTTCCGGAAAGAATATACTAGATAAACATGCCAAAGAAATAGAAAAAATTATTCACAAAAATAGATTCAATTGCAATAAGGAAAAAAGAGAGTTCTTTGATTTCAATACAGATAAAACTATAAACAGTGTCCTTATCAGCAAATCTGGATTATCTGTAAGCAATTCTTACAAGAAGGAAATAGCAGGTATTTATAAAAAACTTCTAGCTGAAGACAGCACTCAAAATAAAAGAATTTTTGCTGGTAAATTTGGTTTCTATTTACATGTTAATAAGAAGGAAGCTGGACAGTTTTTAAAAAAACTAGAAAAAATGAATTTATAGCTTTATTTTATTGTGTATTTAAACCAAATAGCTATTTGGCATAATTTGCATAATACATACTTTTCAGGGGTTTAATTTGGGTTAGTTTGATTGGGTTAAATACTCAACTTTTCCATGTTCCTTTTGTGTCTTAATTATTTAATTAATAAACATCTTTTAGAGCCTTAAAAAGATTTTAGCTTAATTGGCTTAATACACACTTTGCAGAGGTCATTTTTAGTTAGGTATTTTGGGTATAAATCACAGTTTTACAGGTAGATAGAATTAGGTTTAATTCCCAGTTTTCAAGCAGTAGAGAAATTTTGTTAAATTTGCAAAATGAAGCAGTTTTACATGGTTCATTAAAAATCTAGGTCTTTGGGTTAAATACCTATTTTTTCATAGTCCAAATTGTATTTGGATTTTTGGTTAAGTCCTAGTTTTTAGCAACTGGACAGATTTTGATTATTTGATTTTTAATCAATTTTACAAACGTCGCTATCGTCTATGGAATAATAAAGTTCTCTTGAGGATTCATCATTTTCATTGTCATCAGGAGCAATAGCAAAGGCGTGAATGGCCTCTGTTAGTGCATCGGGGCAATTATTTAAGTTTTGGAAAGCTTGAGCTCTTTGAGTCCAGAAATAATAGTCGCAATACCACACTTCACTATCATTCAAGTATTTATCACTAAGTGTGATTACTTCTTTGTACTTTTTTTCTTCCATTAAACGGCGGATATTGTAAATATCATTACTTCTTTTGTTTGGTCTTTCTTCTAAAAGATAATCTTCACATCCGGAAAATTCTTTTGGGTATTGGTCAGCATAATTACTAATTGCACTCTCATACTTTTCCTTACCCACAAGTTCTTCAACTCTTGAATTAAAGTATTCTTTTGCCCATTCAGCCGTATATATTATATTTTGTGTTGATTGAATTGTTTTATCATTCTGATTTAAATATATCAAAAAACCTAGCACTAAAGGAATTATAATCAATACCCACCAACCATATTTTGTAAATTTATTCATTGTTTATTTAAATATACGCCAAGCTTTAATAAATTTTTTCTGAGTCCTTTCTTATCAATTAGTGTGTTAAGTATTTTTAAAATATCCTTCCCGGTTTTCATCGCTTGCTCTGCGTCTTTTTGATTTAATCTTTTTTCTGATAAATACATTTTGTGAGCAATTTTGTTGCGACTTGTTTTGTAATTTTTGAGCATAGACAATAACTTTTGTGTTTCACTAGTCTTTTTCATACATGCTTGGAACATAAATATAAGATTACCGAGCGTCCTTTCGATTAAAGATTCGTTGTATTTCTTATCCCGTAGTGAAGAGTGTAAAAGAACGGTAATTGCAAGTGTTGTTTGAACTTCATTTGTTTGCAAAATAAATTGTCCGAATATTTCATTCTCTGATTCCGGAGCAAATGAAAGTGAGCGATCCTTTATGTTTCTTTCCTTCATTATTGTTTCATTTGATTTTTTTCTTACCATATTTTGTAAATTTATCCATTGTTTGTGGGGTTATCCATTTAAGTTTAATCAATAATTGCCTTGTTTTTTAGGAACACTTAAAATACTTGCCATGTAACTGTGTCTCTGCCAATTTTCCCAAATCGGTCTCTTACTTCTACAGTTGCCCTATGTATGCCTGGGCTATTATATTTGGTTGTATTTACATCCCATTTCTGTACATTCCCTCTGGCACTGAAATTTTCGTCCCAATTAAGACCATCACTATCATCAAGATCAATTCTATATTCAAGTTCGTCATTGTCTGAGTCTGTCGCTTTAGCTGTAAAGAGAAAGGTTGTGCCTGCTAGTGCTGATGTAGGATTCACTGAAAGTGTGACTATTGGTGCTTTGTTTAAAGCTATATTTCTTGCTTTTTTATTTTCCAATATTGGCAAATCGCTAATATTAATAATATTATTAATGCTCTGTATCATTCCTTGGATTTCATAATTTCCTAATTTTACAGCTGTCGGAATTCCCATGACACAAAGATTATTTTTATATCCTGCTATTGCTAATCCGCCAGAATTTCCGCTGTCTATTTTTGCTGTAATAAAATAATTGTAATCGGGATAGGTGCTAGTTGGGTTGTCATCATAAGATGAAATTATGCCATTTGTTACAGTCAAGTTTATTGACGTAACATCACCAGCTTGAGTCTGTGTCGTCGTTTGTGTTGTAGCTGGGAAACCAATAACAAAGACTGAGGTGGCAAGTGGTAAATATTTTGGACAAGAGGTAAAATTTTTATCAACTGAAGGTGGTTCGTCTGACGATTCACTTATAAAGGATATTTTTTTTAATTTAATTATTGCATAATCAACAATGTCATTTATTTCAACTAAGGCGTTATCAATGTCTAAATCGTAAAATACTCCGTTCGATTCTTCTGTATCAGAATTATTTGGATTACTATAGATTAATTGACATCCTTTCGCTCCTTCAATAACATGATAATTTGTTAAAAATTGATAATTACTATCGTATTTCCATATTGATCCCGAACCTGACCAACTATTTCCCTTCCCATCATTACATGAAATATATCCAACATACTCCATGTATTTATTAATGTTACTTATCGAGTTTTCGGTTACGGGCTTTTGTGCTGAATAACTTTGGTATTTTTTTATTCCTAAATATCCTCCGCCTCCCAAAATTAAAACGCCAGTGATAATTGTAATGAAAAGTGGTATTTGAATAAATCCTTTTTTGGTTTTCATTTTATAAAATACTTAATATCTTTTTTATAAATCTTCGCAAAATCTCCCAATTCAATTGCTTCGATCTTCCGCTCGCCTCGTTCAATCTTGGAAAGATACGATTGAGGTCTTTTTAACTTCTTTCCCGCTTCAACTTGCGTAAGTTCCGCCTCAAGGCGAGCGGAACGAAGTTTTTCAAACAATTTCTTGTTTTTTTGCGAATGTTTCTTTGGGTGACTCTACCGGGAATCGCACCCGGATTTAGTGCTTGAAAAGCACTCGTCCTAACTGTTAGACGATAGAGCCAGTCCATTTATCTTATATTATTTTTGAAAAAATCGCAAAAAATTGTTTAGTCTTAGAAAGAACCGTTCTTGCTATTCTCCATAAACATTGCCTTTCCGCTAGGAAAGACCAAATGGAGTTCCCAAGCGACGGTGAAAAATTATTTGTAGTCACAAAGCATACACTTGAGCAAGGGGAGTCCTTGCTCACTTGCTCAGCCATCCGCGCGGGCTTCGGCTTTTTGTTTTGGCGAAATTTGTACTAACTATTTTCAGTTTGAGAACCTGTTTCCTGTTCAACAATCGGAGTAATATTTGAGTCCGGGGTAATAGGACTCATTCTATTTTTTATTCTCTGTATAACATTTTCGGCTGATTTATTAGCTTGACGCCATACTACAAAGAGTATGATTCCACCTATTGTGGTTACAAGAGCAATAACCCAAAATACAACATAAACTTTTATATCCTCAATTTTTGTTGAAAAAATACTAATGAAAAAAGAAATTCCGATTGAGAGCAATCCAATCGCAAAATTAAGATAGGTTGAAGCGGGAGATCCACGCTCTAATAAACTTAGTTCATCCTCCGTAACATCGTACAAAGAAATGGAACCAAGTTTCGCTCGATTGATTTTTACTCCGCTTGAAATTTGCTCGTTTTCGTTTGGCATAATTATAAATTCTTTTTCAGCCAATCATTGCTGGCAACAGGATTACTCCAAGCAGCTTCCGTCCCAGAACGAACAACAATGAGCCGATCTCCTCCCGCTAGATTAGAAAGTATATGATTTCTAATATCCTTTGCGGGCTTATCAGAAACCACCGCCCAAGTATTTGGAGTAATCTTTGCCCAAGTACCATAAGATTTTATAGCATTCTCTAGTCCTGTTTTGTCAGAAAGAGACGTTTGAAATGAAATAATATAACACTGCATATATGTAATGATACTAATTTATTTTGCTATAATCAACACTTCCTTTGAATTTCCATTACTTAAAACATATTTATAATCTAACTTTTTTACCTCAATTGATTTTTTATACTTGCCTAACATTTTTACCAACTCTGTAATTGTGGGTGTGCCATCATCTCGATAAGAAACAACTAAAATAGAATCTTTGAATTTAGCAAACAGTTTTTCAAATGCGTTATGAATTTCCCCCTTATTGCACCATTCATTTTTCCCATTTTTTATTTTCTTATGTTTTGAAGTTTTGTCAATAAGGTTAGGCCATTCATCATAAAAAACAATTCCTTCGAGAAAATGATAGAAGTCAAAATAATTTACCCCAACACCCTTCGTTGAGATATAAGGAGTATCAATATAAACAAGGTCGGTTTTTGGAATATCTAAATAAAAAATATCAGCGTGAAATACTTTATTCTTTTTTTGGTTATCAAAAACGGCATTATTTGCTTCTTCTACAAATCTTAAAAAATGATCCTCAAATGAGGTGTCCCATGTTTTTTT
>Ga0155667_112_pt1 | contig 25108 bp, 29 predicted proteins | sample RifCSPlowO2_01_FD_107324 | JGI IMG/M metagenome (GOLD analysis project Ga0155667, IMG submission 107324) | Candidatus Nomurabacteria bacterium RIFCSPLOWO2_01_FULL_37_25
CTTGACCTTTGAATAATTTCCGCGATTTCATTTTCTGAATAAAATTCCAACCTAAAAACTCCGCCGGAAAAACGGGAACGAAGAGGAGAGGAAATAAGCGCCACTCGAGTAGTTGCCGCTATCAAAGTAAAAGGTGGAAGGTCTAGCTGGATAGTCCGAGCGGAGGGTCCTTTGCCGATGATGATATCCAAAACGCCGGATTCCATGGCGGGATAAAGTATTTCTTCAACCATTTTATTTAATCTATGAATTTCATCTATAAAAAGAATATCACCCGGGGAAAGATTCGTTAGAATAGAAGCCAAATCGCCAACTTTTACAATGGCCGGCCCGGAAGTGATTTTCATTTGTCGGCCAGTTTCTTTGGCTATTAGATGCGCCAGAGTAGTTTTGCCTAATCCAGGTGGGCCATAGAATAGAATATGTTCTGGTATATGCCCGCGTTCTTCTGCGGCTCGCAGAAGGATTTTAACATTGTCTTTTATGTGTTTTTGGCCAATATACTCATCCCAACGAGTAGGACGCAAAGTTTGGTCTAGAAAAGTATCTTCAATTTTGCTTGCCCCGCCCTGGCGTGGGTCTTTCTTTTTTTTCCTTGACATTAGTTTTTTAATATGCTATACTGTAAGAGTGAGGTATTTATTAACACAGTATCAACACCTCTATCAACATTATAGCATTTGCGCTCTTTTCCATATAGTAAAATATATTTAGATAGTTATTTGGATTTTTAAGCCACTGCCAAGGGCGTGGTAAAAAGGCATTAATCTCTAAGCAATCAGCCATCGGTTATACGAGTTTGCATAGGACGTTCTGGCAAAACTTTTGTTTTCGCTGGGGCTATCCTCTAATAATTTGTTACTCTCGGGGCCCAGCTCCGAAAGGATTGTTTAGAGATTAGTGCTTTTTTATTCTTTTTGTGGTATAATAATACCATGACCACAATTACCATTCCAAAAAGTTTAATAAAAGATGATCTAATTATTATTTCCCGAAGGGAACTCGGACGTCTTTTAGCCATGACTCAAAAAAATAAATCCTCTTCCAAGAGTTTAAGCCAACTTGCTTTCGAAGCAAAAGCTGGCAAGAATATCGTGGGTCCCTTTTCCACTACTCGCGATTTATTCAAATCACTCGGGATCTAATATGCGTATCCTCTATCATGAAAATTTCAAGAACTCCTTATATAATTTGTCTGATATAACGAAAAAGAAACTCAAAAAGCAGATAGAATACTTATCTTCTGATGTTCGTCATCCGTCTCTTCGCGCTAAAAAATTTAATGAATCTCAAGATATTTGGCAAGCGAGAGTTGATAAGAATTTTCGCTTTTACTTTTCTATCGATGGTGATGCTTACATCCTGCTTGAAGTGAAACATCATCCTAAATAAAAGGATTGTTTAGAGATTAGTGCTTTTTTGTTTTGCAAAAATCATCCTGAACGCGGTGAAGGACTATTCCTCTAGTAAATCCACCACGCTTTGCACTTCTTCAAATGAGGTAATTCCGTTTAAAATTTTTACAATACCATCTTGACGCATAGAAAGAATGCCCTGCTTGCTCGCCACTTTTTTAATTTCGCGCTCGCTTGGATTCTCCGGAATTATTTTTTCTATTGCCTCGTCTGTTTTAATTGCTTCAAAAATACCTATTCGGCCATTATAGCCAGTACTGTTGCATTTTTCGCAACCAACTGGTACAAAAAGTTTGAAAGGCGCATCAGGATTTATATTATGATTAGAAGGGTCTTTAGCTTCTTCTTTCATCCCATCAATTATTGATTTTATAATTTTGCTTTCTTCTTCAATGGGAGTTTTTTCTTTTTTGCAAAAAACGCAAAGTTTGCGAACTAAACGTTGGGCGATGGAAAGAGATAGCGCGGAAACTAAAATTTTTGGATTTACCCCAAGATCAATTAGGCGGGGAATAACCCCAGCGGCATTATTAGTATGAAGTGTTGAGAGAACCACATGGCCGGTTAAGGATGATTGCACCGCGATTTCCGCAGTCTCTCCGTCGCGCATTTCTCCAACCATTATTACGTCCGGATCTTGACGCAAGGCTGAACGCAATCCTTCCGGGAAAGTATAACCTCTTTCAAGATTTATTTGAGTTTGAGTTATGCCAATTAAGTGATATTCAACGGGATCTTCAATGGTAATTATATTTATTTCCGGCGAATATATTTTTCGTAAAAAAGCGTAAAGAGTCGTGGTTTTTCCGGACCCAGTCGGACCAGTGACTAAAATCAGACCGTTGGGTTTTATAATTTCTTCTTGCACAATTCCAAAAAGATAAGGTTCAATTCCCAGTTTTTTAAATTCTATTTGAATAGATTTCGGATCTAGTATGCGCATCACAATTGATTCGCCATAAGAACCCGGAATGAGTGAAACACGAACACTTATCTCTTCATCTTTTTCCATAATATTAAAACGCCCGTCTTGCGCGATTTTTGAAGTTAATTTCATTCCAGAAAGAAGTTTAATGCGTGAATTAAGCAGGCGATACACGTCGGATCCGAAAAAATTTATATCTTGAAGCACCCCATCCAGGCGAAGCCGCAGTCGCCCCCTTTCTTTTTCCGGTTCAATATGCACATCCGAGGCTCTAATCGCGATCGCGCCAGCCAGAATTATTTCAAGCAAGCGGGAAATTTTATGTATTTTATTTCCTTCCAACGCTTCAATTACCAGTTTTTCAATATCTTGAATGTGATTTATATTTTTTGCCGTATCTCTCAAAATTTCCCCAGAAATTTCCAGACCCCCGATTTTTGAACTTTCCGCCATTGAAAGTTCTTTGTATCTGTCCCAAACTTTATTCAAACTGGCGCTGGATGTCATATAAAAAGTGGGGACCAAATTTTTCCTTTCCATGTCTTCTTTTAGTTTTTTAAAGAGATTTTCATTCGGCGCGCGCACGGCGATAAAGATATTTTTCCCGAAAAGCTTGAAAGGCGCGACTTTCATTTCCAGAGCATCGGTTTGTGATATGGACCTAAGCGCTTCATTGTCCACTCCAATGCGATTCAAATCAATGTAAGGAAGACCGTATTTTGATTCGGCCAAAGTTGCCACCAGTTGTTCTTCTTCTTGCTTATGCAAATCGTCTAATTGTTTATTTTGTTTTTCTTCGTCAAAATCCGCCATTATATATAAATAATAGCATTTAAGATATAATTTACATAATGACTAAAGATGCTAAAACCCTAGTTTTATTGGATGCTCACGCCATAATCCATCGCGCGTATCACGCCTTGCCGGAATTTTTATCTTCTAAGGGCGAGCCCACGGGCGCGTTATATGGGCTTTCCAGCATGCTCATGAAAATAATTAATGATTTAAAACCCGATTACATTGTGGCCTGTTATGATTTGCCCCAGAAAACCTTTAGGCACGAGGCCTATGATGGATACAAAGCCGGCAGAGCTAAAACAGAGGATAGCCTAATTTTGCAATTAAAAAATTCCCGCATGATCTTTGAAGCTTTTAACATTCCCATGTACGATAGTCCGGGGTTTGAAGCGGATGATGTCTTGGGAACCATCGTTGAAAAAATGAAAAACGACCCACGCAAAAGCGGGGCAAGTAAAAATATAAATATAATTATTGCGTCAGGCGATATGGACACAATGCAATTAGTAGACGACAAAAAAGTGCAGGTTTATACACTGAAAAAGGGTATCAATGACACTATTTTATATGACGAAGATAAAGTTATAGGGCGATTTGGATTTAAGCCGAAACTTTTGCCGGATTACAAAGGACTCCGGGGTGATCCATCCGATAATATTAAAGGCATTAAGGGTATTGGGGAGAAAACCGCTTCTAATTTAATCACAAATTTTGGAACGATTGAAGAAATTTATGAAAAAATTAAAAAAAACGAAGAAGCTTTTAAAAAAACGGGTCTTAGTTCCAGAACGATAGAATTAATTAAAAATAATGAAGAAGAAGCTCTTTTTTCAAAAACTTTAGCCAAAATTAGAACTGACGCGCCGATAGATTTTACCTTACCCCAAAAAACTTTTTGGGAAAATGCAGACTTAAAAAAAATAGAACAGGTTTTCGCTTTATTTGAATTTCGAAGTTTATTTGGGCGGTTAAAAAGTTTCTTTGGGAATGGGCAAGGAGAAAAATCTGGAAAAGAAAGTTTTAGAGCTGGTCTGGCTGGGGTAAGGGACCCAGAGAACCGAGGACCCGATAAAACTTTACTTTTGCAAATTTCTCCAACAAAACTCCAAGAGGCCAGCATTGCTCTTTGGCTCATTAATTCCGACATATCAAATCCGAATTTAGAAGATATTTTGCTTTTTGCGAATACAGATTCTTTCCCAACAGCCCGCGATTACATTTTCAAAAAACTGAAAGAAAATAATCTGGACAAAGTGTACGAAGAAATAGAGTGCCCAATCATGCCCATCGTGAAAGAAATGGAAGACCACGGGATTCTAATAAATAAAAAATATTTTGAAAAATTGTCAGATGAATATCATAAGGAATTAGACAAATTAACTCTTAAAATATATAAAATGGCCGGGGTGGAGTTTAATATTAATTCACCCAAACAACTGGGTGAAGTGCTTTTTGAAAAAATGGGACTGAAATCAAGCAAAAAGAAAAATGCCAGTGGATCTTTTTCCACTAAAGTCTCGATATTGGAAGAACTTGAGGAAGATAATGAAATTATAAAAGAAATATTGGCTTATAGAGAATTACAAAAATTGCTTTCCACTTATATTGATGTAATTCCTAAAATGGTGACAAAAGACGGTCGGTTGCATGCAAAGTTTTTACAAAACGGCACGACGACTGGAAGATTTTCTTCTCAAGATCCAAACTTGCAAAATTTGCCAATCAGGACAGAATTAGGTAAAAGAATTAGAAGTGGATTTGTCGCGCAAAAAGGTTATAAACTTTGCGCCTTTGATTATAGTCAAATTGAACTTCGCGTGGCGGCCATGCTTTCAGGCGACAAAAAGATGACACAAATATTCCGCGAAAAAAAAGATATTCATGCAGGTGTCGCGTCTTTTGTTTTTGGTGTGCCAATTGAGAAAGTAGATAGAGAAATGCGTCGTAAGGCAAAAGTGATAAATTTTGGCATCATTTATGGCATGGGAGTTTCGGCTTTGCGGAAAAATCTCGGAGGTACGCGCGAAGAAGCGCAGAAATTTTATGATAATTATTTTAATCAATTCTCCGGCGTACGGGATTATTTAGAAGAAATAAAAACATTTGCCACGAAAAATTATTATACGGAGACTTTATTTGGCAGACACCGGAATTTTCCAAACATAAACTCCAGAATTCCTTTTTTAAAAAATATGGCCTTGCGCACAGCTACCAATGCGCCGATTCAAGGCACAGCGGCAGATATTATAAAGCTTGCCATAAGATATGCGACAGAAGATTTGAAAAAGGCGGAGCTATTGGATCAAGCGCATTTAGTGCTTCAAATACATGATGAACTAGTGTATGAGATAGAAAAGAGCGCGCTAGAAAAAGCTGATAAAATAATAAAAAACGCTATGCAAGATGTACTCCAAAAGTCATATTTGCAGTATAAAACTGACATCCCACTTGAGGTGCACTCCGGTTGGGGAGATAATTTGGGAGAAATAAAATGACGTGTTTTGTGATATAATCCTTGACATAAAAATTACAAAGTATATACTTTAGGTATATGAAAACAGCAATGCTTAATATTAAAATAGACCCAAGAGTAAAAAGGGACGCAAGTAAGGTGGCGGAAAATTTGGGATTTTCCTTGTCAGCTCTAGTAACAGCTTCTCTAAAAGAACTTGTTCGCCAAAGAGCTATTTCTTTTTCACTTTTAGAACCGAGTGTTCTTTTAAAAGAAGCAATCCGTGACACTAGAGCTTTACGCGCTCGGGGAAAAAGTTTTGGACCTTTCACCCCTATGTCTGCAATGATGAAGTCTCTCCGTTCATAATAGAATTCATTGCGATAGGGAGTCATAACGAACTTTATTCTTGATAAGTTAAATGGGATATTTATGCTATAATTAAAAAATGGAAAAAGAGGAAAAATACCCACACAAGCGCAGTGTACACCATGTATTAGCATATTCGTATTCTATGTATTTTCTTTTATTTTTAATTGGGGTTTCTTTGGATATTGTCTTTAGATTTAAACTTTTTACAAATTCATTTATGATACCACTGGGTGTTGTTTTTTTAATACTTGCCAGTATTTTAATTTTTTGGGCGCAAAAAACCGGACGGGATTTAAAAAAAGTGCCAGAAGTAAAAATGGAACATTTTTGTCGTGGGCCGTATTGTTATACTCGCATTCCCACTCAATGGGGCCTTTTCTTCTTAATCCTGGGATTTGGAATTATTACTAATTCTTTTTTTGTAATTATTTTTACTGTTGTTTCCTTTTTCATCTTCAAGCTTGCCTTTATGAATAAGCACGATAAAATTCTCGTTGAGAAATACGGTCCCGCCTATATGGAATATAAAAAAATAGTTAAATTTTAATAAAATGATTTATCTTTTTACCGGAGATGATGCCCAAAATAAACGTTTCAGTTATGAGAAATTTATAAAGTCTATGCCGACTGGCTTAGAAATTTTTTTTGTAAATAGAAATAATTTTGATAAAGTTCAGTTAGAAAGCATGTATTCCGGCGCCGGACTTTTTTTTTCAAAATGCGCAGTTATATTTTCAGATATTTTTGAGAGGGAAGAAACACGAGATTTTGTCCTAAAAAAATTGGAATTTATGGGTCAATCGGACAATTATTTCGTATTTCTAGAAGGTAAATTAAATAAAGATATATTAAATGCTTTTAAAAAAGCATGCGCAGAAATCAATATTTTTGAATTACCAAAAGAAAAAAAAGAAAAATTTGATAATTTTTTAGTGGCTAACGCATTTGCAAAGAAAGATAAATTAAATCTTTGGATTTATTTCCGTCTTGCCATAGATAAAGGGGTGGGAATGGAAGAGCTTATCGGTGTTCTTTTTTGGAAAATCAAAGACATGCTTTTAAAAAAGAATTTTAGTAAATTTTCTGAAGTTGAACTTAAAAACTCTGCCTTTCGTCTTAGCTATCTCTTGCCAGAAGCTCGCAAAGAAGGCCATGACGCCGAATCGGCTTTTGAACAATTTTTGCTTGAAGCTTTTTAAGAATCTGGTATTATCAGTGTTACACGCCCGTAGCTGTTTTGGCAGGTCTAAAGATTATAAGTAGTAAATGCTTATTTTGTGAAATAAAAAATATATGCGCCCGTAGCTCAGTTGGTAGAGCAGATCCCTTTTAAGGATAAGGTCGTTGGTTCGATCCCAACCGGGCGCACAGATGCTTTCAAAAATTCAACAAATTAATCGCTCGCTTCTATATTTACTTATTTTCACAATCATAAGTTCTGCGTTAGCTTATCATATTGTGGTCAAAGCTTATAATGGTGTTTTTGAATTAGGCTATTATAATCAGTAAATAATTTTCCGAACTCTTAAAAATGAGCAATAGTCAAGAAAATATTTTGATACTGCATAACATTAGAAGCGTAGAAAATGTCGGCGCGATGTTTCGCACGGCCGATGCGGCGGGTCTAAATAAAATTTATTTGACTGGTTACACGCCTTGCCCACTTGATCGATTTGGCAGAAAAAGAGGAAATTTAATAAAGTCAGCCTTAGGAGCAGAGGAATATGTGCTTTGGAAGCAGAAAAAAAACATTTTTCCACTTCTAGTAAAACTTAAAACAAAAAAATATTTATTTATTGCCATTGAACAAGATAAAAATTCTATTGATTATAAAAAAGTGAAGCTGAAAAACAGGAATGCTTTTATAGTTGGCGCTGAAGTGACCGGCATACCAAAAAATATTCTAAAAAAGTGCGATATAATCGCCGAGATTCCGATGCGAGGCAAAAAAGAATCACTGAATGTTTCCGTAGCGCTAGGTATTGCTTTATTTCGAATACTAAAAATTTAAATTTCTTAGACTATCATACATGATATGTTAATAAATTCTAAATTCAGCTTATTTCTGGTGCACAGAGCAAAAGTGCGCGCTGCGACCGTTTATTACTTTTCTTTGGATAGTGCCTCTACATCTCATTCGAGTCTGAAGACTCTCAGAGTCTGAACAACCTCTCTTTTTGCATTTTTTTCCAGTACATCGGTAAGCTTTATGATGTAATTGAAATTTACCGGGCAAGCCGTGAATATTGCGATAATCCGACATTGAGTCCCCGCCAAAATCTATGCCCTTAGTTAAAATTTCTTTTATAGCTCTGAATATCAATTTCAATTCAAACTCTTTCAGTTTTGAAATTTTTCTCTCCGGGTGTATACCGGCGCGCCAAAGTATTTCATCGGAATAAATGTTGCCAATGCCGGCAATTATGCTTTGATCCATCAATATTGTCTTAATCTTGCCATTTGGTTTTTTATTTAATCTCTCTTTTAATTTTTCTAAAGTGAAGTTTTTTTCTAAGGGTTCAGGGCCGATATTGTTTAAATGCTTACTATCATGCGCAACTTTTGTATCAAGTAATGTAATTTTCCCAAACTTGCGCATATCAGAAAAATATAATTTTTCGCCATTCCCAAATGTAATTGTAAAATGAATAAAACGGTTGATGAGGTCTTTTTTATATTCTCCACAAAGCAAATGCCCGGTCATCTTCATGTGTACCAGAATAGTTTTACCCCCAGAGATATTTATCAAAATATTTTTTGCCCTTCTTTCTATAGACAGAATTTTTTTATTTTTTACTTCTTTTTCAAAAATTCTGAAATATTTAGGGTTGGCAATTGTATAACGTTGCCGCTTATCTTTTGTAGCTAAATCAGTCCAAACATCTTTTATTACAAGACCTCTTATCGTCCTTTTTAAACCCCGTACAGTTGTTTCAACTTCTGGTAATTCTGGCATCCCAGTACTAAAATTTTAAATTGTTAATTATGGTGGTCATTTATTTTTCTCAAAAATTAGGCAAGGCCGTTATGGAACAAGTATTTTTTTATTTCCCACCTAAAATTTTTAAGGCTTCGCGGATTTTTGCGTTTGTGTCGATATCGGGGGTAACTTTTTTCAATGCTTCACGGGCTTCTCCTTGAGAGTAACCGAGAGATTTCAAAGCTTCTAGGGTATCTAATTCTTCTTGTAACGAGCTTCCTCCTTTTTCTTCTCCTATTTTATCTCGCAGTTCGATCACTATTTTTTCTGCAGTTTTTCTACCGATGCCGGATATTTTTGTTAGATATACCGTGTCGCTTGTACTAATAGCTTTTTTTAATGTCTGGATTGAAGCAATTCCCAAAATAGCAAGCGCCCCCCTTGGTCCAATGCCAGAAACATTTATCAGCATTTCAAAAAATTCCAATTCTTGCCTATCTAAAAATCCGTATAAATCCAGCGTATCTTCTCGCACATGCGTATGAATCCAAAGTAATATTTCTTCACCAATTTTTTTTGCCCTAGATAATGTATCTGAAGCCACATTTATCTTATAACCCACTCCATCCGTCCCAACTATTAAAAACTTTTCTGTTTTTAGAATTATTTTTCCTTTTATGCTACCGATCATAATACAATCATATCATATTTACCTCGCCGTTCGCGAACGGCGGGGTTTGCGTTTTTTTGCTTTTTCTGTTAAATTGCATATATGCCAATAACACAATCAGCCAAAAAAGCGATTCGCGGGTCTTTGCGCAAAAAAGCTTTTAACGACCATCGAATGCGTGCGATGAAAGAAATAATCAAAAAAGTTGAAAAGCTGGCGAAAACAGATAAAGCCGAAGCGAAAAAAATATTAAGTAAAGCTTTTCAGGCGATAGATAAAGCCGTCCAAAAAGATGTGATTAAAAAAAATAATGCCGCTCGCAAAAAGTCTCGCTTGTCTAGATTAATATCAAAATAGATTATTGCTTTTTTCGGTACGGATTTTTTGAAGCTTAAAAAATCCTGAAGTTCTTGGCTCGCCAGCCTCGAAACCCCTTCAAAAGCAAAACCTATTTTTTAACCCTATGTCACATTTACTAGAATTCTATGGAACTGAATGTCCGCACTGCGTGCGGATGCATAAGCTTGTGGAAAAATTAGAAAAAGAAGAGGGAATAAGGGTAAAGAGTTTGGAAGTTTGGCATAATAAAGAAAATGAGAAACGCTTATTAGAGTTAGACAAAGATTTCTGTGGCGGGGTGCCATTTTTTTATAATACCAAGACCAATAAATGGATTTGTGGGGAGGATAGTTATGAAGTATTAAAAAAGTGGGCTAAATAAGAAAATTAAAAAACGGAAGCAAGGCTTCCGTTTTTTAATTTGGGAGAATATTACGCGCGTTGTACGTTCGTAGCATTCAATCCTTTTGGCGATTCCTCTGTTTCAAAAGAAACAGCATCACCTTCCTTGAGCTTGTCAAAAGTTACGCCCACAAGAGAATTGCTGTGAAAGAATAAATCCTTCGCAAGTCCTTCTCCGGTAATGAAACCAAAACCTTTATCAGACTTTAGTGTTTTTATTGTACCAGTCATTGATTTTTTAATTAAGTTGTTAAATACAAATAAGTTATGTTTAAGAAATCGACTCTTTTCGCACCTACTTTGTTTGTCAAGTATAGCACATTTAGTACTTATTTGTCAAGCATTTATTCATACCTTAATGCATCAATCGGGCTTAGTATTGCCGCTCGGCGAGCTGGATAATAACCAAAAATAATTCCAATACCAGCCGATACACCAAAAGCCAAAAGAACAGAAAAAAATGAAACTTGTGTTTTCACAATTCCTGTGGATGTGACTATGAAGCATATCAGCCACCCTAAAATAATTCCCAAAAAACCGCCAATAAAGGTAAGCATGACAGCTTCCGATAGAAATTGCAGATTTATATCTTTTCTTTTCGCTCCAATTGCTTTTCGCAAACCGATTTCTTTAGTACGTTCGGTCACCGTTGTTAGCATCATATTCATAATACCTATACCACCGACTAAAAGCGAAATTGAAGCAATGGCTGCCAAGAAAAGGGTAAAGGTGTCTATCACCGTGGTTAGTGTGCCCAAAATATCTTCTTGTGAAATTATTGAAAAATCTGCCTCAATCACACGATGTTTGTCCAAAAGCGCGTTGGTTGCCAGGTCCTTAACTTCTGCCATTTTATTTTTATCTGCCACTGAAACAGCCATCATTGAAAGATAGTCCATTCCCGAAAGAATTTTTTGCATTGTGGAAAGAGGGACGAAAATCATATCATCAGGACCGGAAAATCCAACTCCTCCTTTTGCGACCAATATTCCGATGACATTAAAATTAACTTTATTGATACGAATGGTTTTACCAAGCGGGTCTTGATTAGTAAATAGGTCGTTTGCTACTGTTGCTCCCAAAACCGCTTGCCTGCCAATGCTTCGCTGATTTGCATCAGAAATAAAATTTCCATTTGCCAGCGCAATATTGTGCACATTCATGTAATCCGGAGTGACCCCCGTGACAGTGGTATTGGTATTATTGCCAATTGCTACTATTTGAAATCTGCTAGAAACTTCTGGTGAAACATACTCGACTCCATCTATACTTTTTATAATATCAACATCTTCATTTTTTAAAGTTTGCGCTGCGCCGCGTCCAGAAGAAACTATTCCCCGCCCGGGCTGGACTATGCCTGGCAGGATTGTCAAAAGATTTGAACCCAAGCCCTCAATACTTGATTGAATGGAAGCCTTAGCGCCATTACCAATAGAAACCATTGCAATGACAGAAGCGATACCTATCACAATACCAAGCATTGTAAGACCCGATCTTACCTTGTTTGCCGATAAAGCTTTATATGTTTCATTTAATATGTCTCTTGTTTTCATACTTTTGCCATTCTCTTTTGATGAGTCGTTCTGTCTTCTATCAGTATACCGTCTTTGATAAATAGAATTCTGTCGGCGTGCTCCGCAATTTCTTGTTCGTGGGTAATAAGAATAATTGTACGGCCGAGTTCTTCATTTAATTTCTGAAAAGTGCCGATAACAATTTCACCCGTCTTTGAATCAAGATTGCCGGTTGGTTCATCGGCTAAAATAAGAGATGGATTATTTACTAATGCTCTGGCTATAGCTACGCGCTGTATTTGACCGCCAGAAATTTGATTAGAAAGATGGTGGAAATGTTCTTCATCCATTCCGGCGGACCTAAGAGCATTTTTTGCCCTGTTTTCTCTTTCCGCGCTATGTATTCCGGCGTAAACTAACGGCAACATTACATTTCGCAATACCGTTGTTCTTGGCAATAAGTTAAACGATTGAAACACAAAACCAATTTTGTCTCGGCGAATGTCTGCCAGCTCGTCATCGGATAATGTAGAGACATTTTTGTTATCCAGAAAATATGTTCCACTTGTCGGACTATCAAGCGCGCCTAAAATATGCATTAATGTTGATTTACCGCTTCCTGAGGGTCCCATGATAGCCACGAATTCCCCATCATTAACACTAAAAGAAACATTATTTAAGGCATTGAATTTAATATCTCCAGCTTTATACGTTTTTGTAATATTTTTTACTTCTATCATAAATATTTATCCCATAGTGAGCTTTGCTCTACTATTGGGATTATCTTCCAGCTGGGATCCTTACAGCATTTCCACTTCCCCTGTTTGCGGGAGAACCAAAGAGACTGGGCGTCGCTATTGTCGTCGCAGTGGTCGGCAGTATTGTTCTGATGATAATTTCATCACCCTCTTGAATTCCAGAAATAATTTCTGTTCGCGAATCATTTGATAGTCCAACTTCAACCGGAATTCTATCGGGAATAATTTTAGAGATAGAACCAATTAACCCAGCTGTCGGAGAAGGAAGCGACTGGTCAAACATTTCCACATAATTGGCATCATCTTTAGATTTTATAGCGCTATTTTGTACAATAAGCACATTCTGCTTCATATCTGTGATAATTACAGCAGACACGCTCATTGACGGTTTTACTCTTTCATCTTGCATGTCAAAACCTATTTTTACATCATAAGTTACCACTCCCTGAGAAACTACTCCGATAGGGTCGATTTCTGTAACAGTTCCAGAAATAGTGAGGTCGGGAATAGCATCAAAAGTAAAAGTAGCTTTCTGTTCAATTTTTATTTTTATAACGTCAACTTCATTGAGCGAAATCAGCGCCAATTGTTTATCGGTAATTAAAGTAGCAATTATTGTACCAGCATTTACTGAGTCTGATTTTTTTATGTCCAAATTTGCTACCGTGCCGGCATAAGGCGCGCGGATAAAATAATCCGACAATTTATCTTTTGCGTCTTGTAAAGCATTTTCTTTTTGAATGACTGATAGTTCTGAGCTTTTTATGTCCAGCGAATTATTTTCTAGAGAATCTTTGTTGTCTTTAATATTTGTTTGAGATGTAAGAAGACTAGAGAAGTGCCCATTTATTGTATCAGTATATGTAGAAAGAGTTGTATGAATAGAAGTAAAATTAGAAGAATTATTAGAATCTTTCGCCATAAAATCAACGAAATTCACCGTATTTTTGATAGTAGCAGATACAAGCTTAGTCGTCTCGTAAGTTTCTTTAATAATATTTTCAATATCTTGTTTAGGAGAATTATCATTCAGTGTTCTATAATTTTTCCTATTTTTATTAAATGCTGTATTGGCTGTGTAATATAATGTCTCAGATTGATTCCTGTAATCTAGGGCCGTATTACCACTTAATCTTGCTGCATTATCTGACAAAGAAGATTCAGCTAACAAATTTTCAAGCCCAGTCATAATTGTTGGTAAATCTAAAAATGCATCTGAAATGGCGCTGAAACCATCATCATATACTTTTACTAAATCAGCATTCATATTTTCATATGAATTTTGGATTTTTAATTTTTCTAGTGACAATTTGGAACCTTCTAAACTTATTTGTGCGTCACGGACAGATTTCTGTGCATCTTTAACATTAAGTTGTACAAGTAGTGTGCCAGCATAAACTTTTTGTCCGTTAGTTGCTCCAATATATACCACATCTCCGGAAGCCTTGGATTTAATGTCTATTTGATTTATATCGGAGACCTGACCAGTGCCGGAAACAGATGCAACAATTATACCCCTTTCTACTTTTGTTGTTACATAACGAGTCTCTCCTACTGTACTGGTGAATTTTTTATATCCCCAATATCCTCCATAAAGAACCACAAAAAGGACAACAGCACTGATTACTTTATGCGCAATAATATATAATTTAATTTTATTGAAAAATGACATAGGTTAAATATAGCATGAATTATTTATTTTATATTTTTCTATGTTTTATTGCTGTATGGTGGTAGTTGTAGTTTTCTTGCTGAAAGGGAAAGATTGGCTGGAGCTGAAAAGATATTTCGCCAAAAGAACTAGAATGAGCATAAGGACAAGCAGAAGAAGCCACCCAAAGAGATTTACCGGCAGAAAACCAGCTCCAAAGACACTGGCTCCGAGGGATACATTTTCACTTACATTTGTTGGTTCACTCCAAACTTGCGCGAAGACATTAGCGTTCACTGATTGAGATTGGCCGGAAGGATCAACATAGGAGAGAGTCGCAGGGAAATTCAAATTTGTTCCAGCGGGGATATTTTCTCGCACCCGCGCTCTGACTGTTACTGCGCCTTGGTCGTTTGCCCTAAGTGTTCCTAATTTAAATATCAAAATATTGCCTGACCTATTCAGATTACTTGGATTTGAAAACATATAATCCACCTCGTAGGGAAGATCTATTCGCAAAGAAAGATTAGTGATTGCCCCAGTGCCGATGTTTTGATAGCTTACGGTGTAATTAATTTCATCTCCCGGATGCGGTCGAGTATTATCAATCGTAGGCACAATTGGCTGATTGCGGTCCACTGAAGAGGTAATGAGAACAAGTGAGGTTAAAGCAGGTTTGATGGTTGTTGTTTGCGGGCGAACAGTTATTGTAACTGAATCAGTGGCGGACCCGATATTGTTATTACAAGTGATTGTGTAAGTTCTACTTGTTGTTAATGATCCGGTATAGAAAGACCCCGGACCGATGCTTTTTATTCCTGCCCAGCCGACAGACCCGCCGTTTCCAAAACAGGAAATTGCGTTAGTGGTATTCCAGCGTAGAAAAGTAGTTCCGTTGAAGGGGATATTGATACTGTCGGCGTAAATATTTACTGTGGGTTGGTTATTGACTACATTTACGAATCCAGTTCCAGTATTAAAGGAAAGAATATTTCCATAAACCGTATTTTCTGAATTTTCTGCCACCGCGCGGAAATAATAAATGGTATTTGCATAAAGTCCTGAAATACTTCTGCTGTAATTAGTTGAACCGGAACCATAAGAATTTCGGGAAGTTGAAGATCCAAGATAATAATTTGTTCCATATTCAAACCAAGCGCGGGCGGAAGAACCGTTTCCATCTACTCGCCCATTCAAAATAGCGCCTCCAGTTTTAATATTAGTTGCATTTCTGGTTGTTACATCCGGTTCGTTTATATTGTCATCATTATTATCATCCACATAAACTGTGACAGAGTCAGTATCAGATTCACCACTTTGGTCATTAAAACAAGTAATACGATAAGTTTTATTTGAAGTTAAATCTCCTGTGTCAAAAGTTCCGGAAGTGTTTCGTGTTCTAGCCCATCCATTAGCGCCCCCACTAGCGGTACAAGAATCTGCATTATCTGAATTCCAACGAATCCTGGTACTATCTCCAGAATCAAGATTTGTATCATCGGCATCAATAGTTACGTTTGGTCCCATATTTGAATATCTACATGGCAATGTTCCATGATAGTTTATCGCGCTCGGGTCTTGACAGATTTGCACAGGATATCTGCAAGGAAGCGTTCCCCCATAATTCGTTGCGCTCGGGTCTTGGCAAGTTTGAACAGGAGCAGGATATCTACAAGGAATAATTCCCCCGTAATTTATCGCGCTAGTATCCTGACAGGTTTGTGGAGGATAAGCGCAGGGCAATGTTCCACCATAGTTTATCGCGCTCGGGTCTTGGCAAGTTTGCACGGGATAGGTACAAGGCAATGTTCCACGATAGTTACTAGCGCTCGGGTCTTGACATCTCTGCACCGGAACAGAATACCTGCATGGAATAACACTTCCATAATTTATCGCGCTCGGGTCCTGACAAGTCTGTGGGGCGTACCTACAGGGGATTACACTTCCATAATTTATCGCGCTCGGGTCCTGACAAGTTTGCACAGGAGCAGGATATCTGCACGGAATTATTTCCCCATAGTTTGTGGCACTCGGATCTTGGCAGGTTTGTGGAGAATAGGTACAAGGCAATGTTCCAAAATAGTTGCTAGCGTTTGGGTCCTGACAAGTTGCTGGTAGCGTTGCTGTTTCCTGGGCGGTCACTTGCGTTTGAGCGAGAAGTTTACCGCGCGAACCTGACGAATAATCATAGAGAGTAAAATTGTATGAATTTCCAGATTGAATCCACGGAGCGGAACATCCCGAGCATGAAGTTTGATTCGAAAACAACTCTCCATTTACAAATACATGCGCCTCTAAAACAGCATTTGTATCCCATGTAAGATGTGTCGTGCAGGTATTTCCGCCTGCGGGAATTGGACACGGATTCAGACTAGCCCAAATGAATCCCGTGCCAGTTACACTTTGAACAGGTTGACTGCAAGCGGGTGTGGTAAAATTTTCAATTTGTCCATAGGCTGTTCCAAAATCATTTGTAACTTCTGAACGATAAAAGTATCTTGTGTTTCCAGAAAGATCATAAATAGTTTCGGTATTATCTCCATCGGAATAAAAAGTTTGCCAGGGAGTTGGTGTGCCTTCTCCGGAAGATACAGTATTTAAATCTGTCGCATATGTAAATCTAGCTTCAGTCGCAGTGCCATTAGTATAAATACTTGCGGTAACAACACGACTATCACAAGCCGAAGCGAGAACAGGGGTTGCAAACCAAAAACCTCCAAAGAGTGTAATGCCACTTAATATTAATCCGACAGAAAATTTTATTTTTTTATTCATATTTTTAATTAAAAGTAAAAATTATATTTTACTTTTCGAAACCATGACTAAATTTATTCATAGCTTTGAAAAGTACGGGAGGCGAGCTGTTGGGCCCTATTCACTCCCGAATTGAACAGCACTCCCTATGGTGCTGAATTTCCCCCGGTTATTGTCCCGGGGCCTAGGGGTGCAGTTGGAGCCGTTCCGGTGCTGATGAAAATGTTGCTGACATTATCACCTTTGCTTCCACTACACCATTTAGCGCAGACAATCGCGATTCCCACGATGGCTCCGCCTCCTACGATCCACTTCCACACGGAACTGGGCTTGTCCACCTTGTTGTCGCTAGTATGTACCGCAGCATACATTTCAGCGAATGTGAGGTTTGGTGCGATGCCGTCTTTCCCTGGAGATCCAGGATCGCCCTTGATACTTTGACCGTCTTTCCCATCTTTTCCTGCAGGACCCACAGGACCTGGAATTAGGACTAACTCAGTGGCGGGCACTACCTTTCCGGCTATCGTGTGTTTCTCCGACGGCTCGTTTCCGCAGACATACATTGCGGTCACAAAGCCGGTGGCTTTATTGCGGATCACTGCCGAGTTTTTGGGATAGCAACCATTAACTTTTTTGTCAGAGCCAGTGCCCCAGCCAGGATCGCAAATATCTTGATCTATTATCACCACTTCTTCATCAGATGTGGGTTGGCGATCTTTTGCCTGGGGGTCAGCCCCCAGGATGAGGTACTTTACTACTGTGGGTTTTGTCGTGGCAAGCGTCTGCGCCTTGGCTGTGAGTCCGAAGGCAAAAACGAGCAACAGGACCGTAAGGCTAAAGCTTTGCATACTTTACTCCTTATCAAAGAATTTTTTGGCGGAGCAAAGCCCCACTTTTATTCACTCATGATTATAGCACCTCATAGAAAAAAGTCAACCCCTCCGTAATGGTTCAATGGCTTGGCGCCACTCAATGGAATATCATTGAGACATGTCATACACAACAAACAAAAATATGCCAAGGATTAGAAGAGAAGCAACACGACTCTGTCACAAGAGTTGGAGTGCTAGAAAAGTTGGTCGATATCTAGGGTTCCATCATGCAACGGTAACAGAATGGGTCAGAAAAGCGAGTTTGGAGATGGTCCAATACCCACAAAATCTTCCAAACCCAAATCGCATCCGAAACAATTAAAAGAAGAAGTGATTGAAAAGATTGTGAAGAAAAGACTGGAACATAACCGGTGCGCTGAAGCTGTACACCAAGAATTAAAGCGTATGAAAAAATGAGTGGCAAACATACCATACGTTTCGTAAATGAAGCGCAGAAAAATGCTTCATTCAAATTTGATATGTTTCAAAGTAATCATGGACCGGAATTTAGTAAGTGGTTCACTTCTAGAATACAAAAAGATTATCGATATACCAGAATCGGAAAACCGAATAACAATGCGCATATTGAAAGAGTGAACAGAACCATACAAGAAGAATGTTTAGACAAATTACCAAACAATGTTTTTAAAATTAATTGTAAACTTAAAAAATATCTGCAATACTACAATTACAAAAGAGTTCATGCCGGGATTAATTACTTAACTCCAATGCAGGTGGTGTGAAGCTATTGGTTAGAATACGGGGCCACAGGTAATGTGCACACACATAGCGGTTTCTCCTACAATAGAGAAAGAGTTTCATTATTTAAGATGCCGAAGGCAATTCTACGAAAAAGGTGGAACCTTTGCCGGCGCCTTCGGATTCTGCCCAGACCTTGCCCTTATGCGCTTCTATGATTAGCTTTACCGAGTAAAGACCGTAACCGGTGCTATCCACGTTTACCTTGACGGAATCCTTGCCTCGTCCGCCTTCGGTAAATAAATTCTTTTTATCTTCGTCGCTGATGCCTACACCGGTATCTTTAACGGACAGCAAAATTTTGTCATTCCTTTTTTCCAGCCCCACCGTTATTTTTCCTTTTTCTGTATATTTAATGGAATTTTCAATTAAATTACTTACTACTTCTTTCAGCCAAAAAGAATCGCCCAAAACAGTGTAAGTGTCGTCCCCGCCTGCCTGCCCGACACGCTGAAGCGAATCCTGCGGGCGGGCATCAGCTATGTCTGAAGCATTGCGGGCAGGCTTAATCTCACTTTCAATTTTTAATCCTTTTGTTTCCATCCCATCTTTCTTTTCCGCCACGGATTTAAGAACTATATCTTTCAGGTCAACGGTCTTCATTTCATACTTAAATGTCCCTTTCTGCATATTAGCGACATTCAACACTAAATCAACTGTCTCAATGCCCATATTATCTGATTCCAGCCCCTGCTCGGCACATTTCTTGATTTCCGGACTTATTTCGCCAAAAGTTCCATCCAAAATTCCCGCAAAAATATATTTTGAACGGGTGAAAGAACCTTTCACCTTGTGAGTAACAAGATGCACGAGGTTTTCACGTTGCTTGATGAGGTCTTCGAGGTCAATGTTTAATTTTGCGAGTTCTTCTTTCTGTGCTATTTCTACTTTAACTGATCTAATGAGAAAATAACCAAAAATTATTGAAGCAATAAATGTAAATCCGTTGAGAACAAAATTAATTGGGATTTTTATAAAGAAAAACTGAGAACCAATCAAAATCGCAAGTACCCAAACTAATGCTTGTGTAGCGATAAGTTTTATATTGAAAGTATGGTATTGGACAATTAAATAAACCAAAAATCCGATAAATATGGGCATGCCTATCAATCCCGCTTGCGCCAGGGTCCAGTTGTCAGTGAAACTACCTATGATATTTCCCGAAGAAAATGCAATTAAGAATAAAATTACCCCTAATCCAAAAATAACGATTTGCTTCTTCCTGCCAGAGTCAGAGTTTTTTCTATATTCTAAGCCGACTAATACCATTATTGCTAGTATGAATACCGCTTCAACAATGTATGTAAAATATTGGGCGATAAAACCTTCTATGGCTGTACAGTCACCCAGATTTACCCCAACAAGATTATAATTTGTTGATAAGAACAAAACCACAGGAGCGTATATTGAGAAAATTATAGCTTTACCCTTAAATGACAAGTCCCTCTCTTTGATGAACAAATAAACTAAATAAAAACTTAATAGATATACTAAAGGTTCAAACAGAATTTGTAATGACCAGTAGAACATAACAGTATCAGGCTTATTTACTGCCCAAAGTACCAAATCATAGATGCACCATGCAGAAAACAGAAGGCTAATCCATAGCAAAATTGTTCCGAGTAAGGATTTTTTAGTTTTATAGAATACGAGAAATCCTGCAAGAATAGCCACAATCACTGCCGGGATGTGTGAATAGAAAAATAGAGTAGGTATATTGCTTGAGTAAATGAAATATTGAGCTTCTTCCCAAGGGCATAGTAACTCCATCTGTATATATTACAATTAAATTCTATTAATGGGAAGTTGTATACAAGAAATAACTACCGATTATAATAATCAGTATTGAAATAAGTTTGTGGTAAAAATGCTTGCGCGAAATTTTTTCTGTAGAAATATGCGGTAAAAATTTTGTCAAAAGAATTCCTCCAATAAAGACGAAAAGCGGCTGATAGCTGCTTACAACTAAAACGATTGCAAGTGGAGCTAGTAACGTCGCAAAACTATTTGCCAGATTCCCCAAAATATATAAAATTTCGCTACTAAAATTTACAAAGAGAACCTTTTTCCCCATGTCATGAAAAAACATTTCCAGAAATTCTTTTCGGAATTTTTTCACGAACAGCAGAATTAATAATCCAAAAATGGTTAAGCTTAAATATTGCCAAAATACAGAAACCCAGAAACTTTCAATAATTGCAACTTTCTTAAATAAAGTATCGTGTAAAGCAAATAAAAAGGAAGAAACCGCTATTAAAACCAATACTCGAGTTTTCAAGGTGAGTTTATTTTCTTCATCGATTTCAATCGATATCATAGCAATACCCAACATGATAATAAGTGCCGATAGGATTTGAAAAGCATTTAACGACTCACTAAGTATAAAATACCCCAAAAAATATCCGAAAATTGGAATTAACTGAAACAGGGGAATAATGATCGATGCTTCTTCCATTTCCATACCCATGAGGTAGAAGTAAAAAGCGCCAGCACTTAAGAAACCCGCAAAAAGCAAAATTATTAAATCAATACCAGAAATACTAAAAATTTCAGAATGATGAAAGTATGCAATAAGGGGTAAAATAATTATTGAGGAAAGCGCCGAAAAAATAAGCAAAGCTCCTACGCCTCTGTCCTTCAGATATTTGGACAGCATGTACTTATCTATATGACTGACGATGCTCCAGAGAAGTGGCGCTATTAAGGCTATAATAAACCAGTTTGACATAAATTATTCAATTGTCACTTGAGGATCTTCTCCAGATTCCTCTTCAACGATAATAAAATCTCGATCTACGAAAGATCTTTTATAAGTGAAAAAAATAGAAATGAGCATGACAAGTACAAAAATTATTATCAGAATCTTGGATTTTTTATTCATGATGCTATTATATCACAAAACGCCCACAAAAACGGAGCACCTAAAGTGATAAAAAACCATTGCATAATTAACTATTATAACATTTTGAGAAAAAAATAATCCTGTCGCCTATGTGAGCGCGACGAGTTTAAGCAAGAGTTTAAGCAAGAACCGTTTCCGCTTAGTTTCATTTGGATTTGTTGTATATGACATATATCTATCCTACTACCTCAATCCGTCTAAGCTAGTGAACCATTACGAAAATCTTGTTTTTTAATTAAATTGTGATACAATAGACATATGAATAGCCAAGAAAAAAGTACAATAATCATTCCTACTACAGAATATAACTATCTTAAAAAGATAGAGCAATCTTTTGAGAAGTTTTTTGGTTCTTTTGAATATCTAAAAAGCATTGAAAAGGCAAGAAAGGAAATAAGGAGTAAGCAATATGTTTCTCAACAACTGGTTTTTAAAAAACTGGGTCTTTAGTTTTTATGATAATAAATTACACGAAAATAGCTATTTCAGATTTAGCTTCTTTGCCGAAAGAATTACAAAAAAGAATTGCGAGGAAAATGCGTTTCTATGCTGAAACAAAAAATCCTCTTCGTTTCGCCGAACAGTTAACAAATTATAAAGATGCAGACTTTAGGTTTAGGATTGGAGAATATAGAGTAATGTTTGACGTTGTTAATAATTCAATTTTTATTCTTTCGATAAAACATAGAAAAGAAGCTTATAAATAAAAATTATTAGGCAAGACCTAACTTTTTCCGACATCATTTTTATCTTTCAGTTCTAATTTTTTAAATTGTGGAAATTCTGGAATCATAAAGAATGAAGTTTTTGTTCTTCTAAACCATAAACTTTTTCTATGAATGGTTTTATCTTAAAAAATTCGTCTTTTATGCGTGGAGGCACTTTTACGACCGATTTACTATAATCAATTTCTCCCTTAAGTCCCTTACTTACAAAATCATCATGAATTTTACCTAATTCCATTTGTAATTTAAAAATTGAATAAAATAACCAGTGCATTCCATCTGTAGTATTTTCAGACGCTTCTACTTGTAAAAAGTTAGAAAAGAGTCGCACACCTTTTCTTAAGCTATGAAAATCAACCATGGTGAGTTCTGTGTTTTGTAAAAGTGTTTCTACGTAATTTAGTCTAGATCTTGCATACTCTTTAAATCCCAAAGTATCTATAAAATTTACAGACATATCAATATTATTGAGTTTTGCTAATATTTCTACCCTGATTTCTTGAGAAGGAGAAATCCAGTAACCATCATTAAATTTACCAAGCAAAGAAAGAAATTCAGCTAGTTGTTCTCCACATTGGTGACTAAGGTCTAGGAACCTAAACTGTGCTTTTAAAATGGACCCGTAGCGTCTAATTTGTTTTAGATAATTAAAACTTTCTTTATTCGGTTCTAATTGAAGATAATGAATAAAATTTTCTTTATCAAAAACAAACTCAAATGATTTTTTTGCTTCTTGAAAAAGATGCTCTCTGTGCCCCTCATCTTCAAAGGTACTAGAAAATTCTAATTTTAAAGAACTCTCTTTTGGTTGACTTCTAAGTTCTTTAAAACGTTTAACTAATACAGGCTCAGTTTTTATAATTTGTTTCTCCATAACTTTCTAGAATTATGCTATATTAACACTATAAAAACAAGAAGTTGTACAGTTAATCATATGGGGTGACAGTGTAAGGTAGAATTGGGGTGACAAAGGTTAATCATCTAGTTTAAGCAAGAATCGTTCTTGCTTAGTTCTTGCTTAGTTGTTTAAATTTTTAATCAAGAAAAATCCATCTTTTTATTAACTTTTTTGCTTCATCTGTGAATTGTTGCGGATTTAAATTATATTTACGGGCGATTTTTTCTAATTTTTCAATTTTCTTAGGATTACGCACTTCTGCTATTTTTACATTCTTATCAATCTTTTTTCCCAAAACTCTATAAAATCTCCATCGAAGGGTGTATTTGGGGAACATATACAAAAGTCCCATAAAAAAACTAATTTTACTAAGGGGATATTCCATGGTTTTATGACCGGACCAACAAGCTCTTGTGTAAGTATAGACAACATCCGACAATTCGCTCCATTTATTTATCAATCCTCTTGCTTCATTAAATTCTTGCAATTCTTCTAAAACATCAGCTTTATGCCATTCAAAATCTTTCTTTGGCATATCTAAAATTGAATGCCAGTAGTTAATTATTTTATTCATATATTTATTAGATAAACAATATTACACCGCCAAGGATCATAATCGCAATTGCAATTATTTTAGGTAACAAAATATGTTCTCTCAAATCTTCCTTTATAATCTTAGGAAAAAATTTTGTGGCAAAAAGAGTAAGAAAAAGCACGATGGCTGGCTGAAAACTTCCCACTAGATACACCATTGTTACTGGAGCAAGAAGAATAGCGTAATTGGTTAAAAGATTTCCAGTAATGGTCAAAACTTCGCTTATTGTATTCAGGGTAAAAATCTTTCTTCCGCCCTGTCTATTCATCAACATAAATTCCTCTCGATATTTTGGAATGAAAAGATAAATAAGAACACCAAAAGCGCCCAGTCCGGCATATTCCCAAAACGACGAAATCCAAAAGTTGCCACTGATGGTTACATATTTAAAAATTACTCCGGCGATTGCGAGCAAAAAGCAAGCCACCAGCATATATAGAACCGGCAGCCACTTATATTTTCTTTTTTGTCCGGAAAAATCTGTTGATATTAAAAGCACACCGAATAAAACGACTAGAGACCCGACCATTTGTTGATTAGAAAGCGTTTCGCCTAAAAATATATAGCCAAGAACATAACCGAAAATTGGGATAGTTAAAAACCACGGGACCACTACCGTCACATCTTCAATTTCCAGAGTAAATAAATAAAGAATAATCCAAGCGATGGTTATTCCGCCAGTGATAATTAGAAGTATTTTGTCTAAAAAGGGAATACTGAAAATTCCTGAAACAAAAATCCCGATTACCACTGCTACAAAAATACCAATGAAACTAGAGAAAAGCACTAAACCTCCTGAACCTCGCTTGCCTGTAGAATATTTAGCGACCAGATATTGATCAGAAATATTTACCAACGCCCACAAAAACGGAGCGCCTAAAGCGATGAAAAACCATTGCATATCCTAACATTATAACATTTAAAAGAAAATTAATATTATTACCAGCAAAAACTATTTTTACTTATCAAAAATTATTATAGTCTCATTGGTTACCATATCTTTTATCAAAAGGAAGATGCATACCGTCAAGGACTAGGTTAAGTGAACCAACGCCGAAAGCTGAATGGAGTGCGCCTGCCAATTTTTCAAGCGAACTTAGTCCTAAAATTTTCCATGCTTCTTCTCGTGTAATAATATGCGTGGGGTCATTTAAGCTCGCATGATAAGCTCGCAAGGTAGCTTTTATTTTCTCCTTCTTTTTTTCAGCATCTTTGAACATTACGCTATCCGGTCGAGCAAATTTTTCACAGGAAGGCATTCTTTCTTTGCTCATAAATTTATTTTATTTAATTAAAATGTTTAATAAAAACTAATTTTACGAGAACATTATGGCATTTTGGAAAAAATTAAACCCCGTCGCACTTGCGCACGACGGGGTACTGGCGG
>Ga0155667_101_pt1 | contig 15478 bp, 17 predicted proteins | sample RifCSPlowO2_01_FD_107324 | JGI IMG/M metagenome (GOLD analysis project Ga0155667, IMG submission 107324) | Candidatus Nomurabacteria bacterium RIFCSPLOWO2_01_FULL_37_25
AGAAAAATAAGCTAGAAACAAGGAAAGGCACCCATTTAGGATGCCTTTCAAGTTTAGTATCTATATACTAGCATAGATAGTTATAAAAAAGCAAGTCAATTTGCGCGGCTGATGGGTGTTGATCCCACTACCTCTCCCGTGACAGGGGAGCGTTCTACCGTTGAACTACAGCCGCAATTTCTTAATCCTATCATCAAAAGAACTGTGTCGGGGGTGGGGCTTGAACCCACGACCTGAGGATTATGATCCCTCTGCTCTACCAACTGAGCTACCCCGACATTCTTGCAGAATATCACATTTTATTCTTTTTTCAAATATTTATTTGCAAAAATTTGATTTTTACTATAAGATATAAGATTATAGCGGGATAGAGAAGAGGCATCTCGCAAGGCTCATAACCTTGAGACGGCCGTTCGATTCGGCCTCCCGCAACAATAAATATTGTCTAAATAAAGAATAAAGTTTTTGAGGGGTTTTGAGCGTGACAACGCGAGAATTTCAAGATTTTTTAAGCTTCAAAAAATCTGTACCGGTAAAATTTTATTCTTTATTTTTTAGATAAATCCATATTGGCGAAAAATCTGCTCGTATAAGGCGATTATTCTTTTCGCTTCATGCTGAGAAAGTTCAAAAGATAAACCCTCGTGCGCTATTTTATTTCTTATGGTATGCACTTCCCAAGCATTGGTTAGACTAGGAAAATTATCTTGATTAGCCATTTTTAATTTTTCCCCTAGATTTTCACTTCTAAATCCCAACTGGTCCATTAAACCATCAAGCATAGAATCGGCTTCAATAATTGCCAACTTCCAATCGCTTGAACTCTGCGAAAAAAGATAAGTTAAAGTTTTCGCCCATCTTTCATTTTCAGATCCTTCTTTTCTCTCTTGTTGAATTTTTTTCTCTACTTCAGCTTGAAAGCGTGCATATTCGGCAATTTCATGTTGTAAATATGTATGTTCTTTTTTTCTGATTTCAAACATCCGAATGATACAATAGGAAATAATCGTAAGAAAAAATAAGGCGAGAAAAAAAAGACCAGTATGATAAAGAGCTATCGTGTTAGCGTTAAAAGTATAATTAGAAAGCTGGTGAAAAAAAGAGATGCCCTGATTAAATAGATAATCTGGATTAAAAAATTTTGAATTAAAAAAAGAATCTCCGAGAATATTATTCTGATTCATTCTATTATCATATCATTAATTATTTAACGCCTCAAATTTTTTACCGGCTTCAAAAAGAAGATTCTCTGCTCCATGTGACGCCATAAACTGAATTCCTAATGGCAGTTTTTTACCTTCTACCTCAATAAAACCAGAGGGTAAAGAAATCGCCGGCACACCCACGATATTTGCCGTGATGGTAAAAATATCAGCCAAATATGCAGATAAGGGATTGCTCTTTTCACCAATTTTCCAGGCGACAGATGGCGCAGTCGGCGTGGCAATAAGATCAACATTTTTAAACGCCTCGGTAAATTCTTTTTTCAACATATTTCTAATTATTTGCGCCCTGCCATAATATGCGTCATAATAACCGACCGAGAGAACATATGTGCCCAGAAGAATTCTGCGACGAACTTCTTTGCCAAAATCCAAACCCCTGGTCAACATATAATCTTCTAATAAATTTTTGCCATCTTTGTGTAGCCCATATCTCATTCCATCAAAACGAGACAGATTGGTAGATGCTTCGGCGGGCATAATAATATAATAAACGGCCAGCGCCATATCCAGATTTTTAAAAGAAATATCCTTAATGTTGAAGCCAAACGTTTTAAATTTTTTAATTGTTTGCGCAAAATTTTCTTTAACTTCCCTGTCAATACCCTCTCCATTAACTAGATCCCAGGGTACACCAATAATTAATTCTTTCTTTAGGGGAGGTTTTGGATATGTTTCTTCGGAAATTGTTGTGCTGTCTAAAATATCACTACCTCTTATTGTGTTATAAATAATTTCTGCATCTTCTACTGTCTTCGTGGCAGGTCCTATACAATCAAGGGATGAACCCATGGCTATAAGACCAGAACGGGATACTCTTCCATACGTGGGCTTCATTCCCACTATCCCGCAAAAAGCCGCTGGTTCTCGCACTGATCCGCCCGTGTCAGAACCAAGCGCGCCGAGAGCAAGATTAGAGGCCACCGCGACTATGGATCCCCCAGAAGATCCCCCTGCCACTCGTCTTGTGTCGTGCGGATTTTTGGTTACGCCAAAAGCGGAATTTTCGGTGGACCCCCCCATCGCAAATTCATCTATATTTGTTCTGCCTAAAAATATTGCGCCTTGTTTTTTTAACTTTTCTATCACAGTCGCATCATAGGAAGCGAAATAATTTTCTAGAATTTTTGAGCTAGCGGTAACTTTTTTCCCTCGCACTAGAATCACGTCTTTAATAGCCAGAGGTATTCCCAAAAGCGGGTACGACTTGCCTTGCGCGATTAAGTCATCTGCTGTTTTTGCCTGTTCCAGCACATCATCGTAAATCTCAAGATAGGCATTCAGCTCACCATTTTTCTTTTTAATTTCATTTAAATAAGCTTGCGCTAAATCTACCGCCGAAAATTCTCTGGCATCAAGTTTTTTTCTAGCAGAAGTTATGGTAAGTGAATTTAAATCAATCATAAAATCTTTTTTACTTTCAAAAATCCTTCCTGTGAATCGGGAAATTGCTTTTTTATGATTTCTGGAGAAAATTCACGTTTTTCTGATATATCTTCTCGCCAAACATTATAAAGATTGTATTCCTCCTTGATGTTTCCTATTTCCGCAGATTCTATTTTCTTTACATATCCTAAAATACTTTCCATGTCGGCAAGCAAAGATTTTTTCTCCTCTTCCTCAAGCTCAATTCTGGCAAGTTTGGCAAGGTTTTCAACATCTTTAATGTCCATAAAAATAGTATAGCAAGATAAGGTTATAAATAAAAGTGAATATTCTCAATCTACGCTATAGCGTAGATATAATTTAATCTGCCCTTAGTACTAAATCAGCAATTTTTTCAGGGCAATGTAACTTAATATACCTATTCAAGGCAATAACAACTTGTTTAAAATATGAATCTGGGTGAGTTTCTGGAATGTAATTTTTACCCCATCTTTTTTTCTCCCGATTAACTCGTCTCTCTGTAGTTTTATTTATATCTCCTTGTAGATAAATTCTTTTATCCCAAAATTTACTGCGTGACAATTCAGGATGAAACATAAAAACTCCCTCAATTACCATAATCTTTTTGGAAAAACCAAAAGCTCTGGGCGTATTTACTTTTCCAGTAGAACCATTATAAGCATCCATTTTATATAATCTATCTGTGGTTCTATAAGCACCAATAAAGTCTTTTAGTTTTTTACTGTCGCCAATCTTGAGCTCGAATATTTTTGATCGATCTTTGGCTTTAGCTAATTTCTTTTGAAAAATATCTCGGGGCAAAATAAAATCATCCCAATTCACTGCAACAATATCTGGATTGATCTTTGTTAGATTGTTTAATAAAGTGGTTTTACCTATACCTGCATATCCATCAATGGCAACAATTAATTTATCCTTGCCTTTAGCCCAGATAATTATTGCTTTATTTGCTTGATTAGCTAATTTTTTTGGGATCATGAGTTTATAATTTTTCAATCTACGCTATGGCGTAGATTGCTTCGTGTATGATTTTGCTAACTTAAATGTTTTAAATTCTTTCTGTAGACCAATCCTTTTGAGGTAATTAAGAAAATCTTCGGGTAAAGGAGAAGGTCCGACCCAAACACTTTTCTGGATCATCGCAAAGTCAAAATTTCGAAGCTGGCGACGAAACCAATCCCTCTCTTTCTTTCTCCCTTCTGGAATATCATATATGAGAAGTAAGTTTTTAGGCGCATTTTTATTAAAACTGGAAATAAAAGATTGAAGATATTGCCGTTTTGGAATACCTTTTTGAGTATTTTTTTTACTTTTGTAATTATCAACATTAGGCAAACCAAAAAGATTTACCGACATACCTTTATAGCGGAGTCTTCTGTTTTGAGTCATTGAATATATTGTACCACAATACGCATCTACGCTATAGCGTAGATGCTAACTTAGTGTCCGATTAATGCTTTCACTCTCTCTTCCACGGGCGGATGAGTGGCAAAAAAACTGCCAACTTTTTTACCAAGAGAAACTCCCTTGGGGTCGGCAATGTATAAGTGCGCGATAGCTTTTGATTGGCGCGCCATTGGCTGACTGTATTGTGAAATTTTACGAAGCGCGCCGGCTAAACCCTCTGGATAGCGTGTCAAAAGCGCGCCGGAAGCATCGGCTAGAAATTCGCGCTTGCGGGAAATAGCCAGTTGGATGAGCATAGCAAAAATCGGCGCCAAAATTGACAAAATAATTCCAATCAACAAGAGTATCCCTCCCGCTTTATTGTTATTATCTCGACTACGACCAAAAAATAAATTTCTCCTAAAAACATCCGCTAAAATAGAAATGAAACCAACTAAAACAACAATAACCGTTGACAGCAACATATCACGATTGCCAATATGCGAGAGTTCGTGCGCTATCACACCCTCTAATTCCGTCTTTTCTAAAATTTTAAGAAGTCCAGTGGTCGCGCAAACAACCGCATGATTTTTATCCCGTCCCGTGGCAAAAGCGTTCGGCGCTGGATCTTCCACTACATAAATTTTTGGCATTGGCAGTCCGGCGGTGATAGAGAGATTTTCTATGCTTGTATATAAATTAAAATATTCTTCTCTTTTCGCTTCTTTTGCCCCCGCCAAAGTGAGAACAATTTTATCCGAATACCAATACGAAAAAAAATTCATCAAGATGCTAAAAATAACAAAAAAATAAAGAATATTGGGATTACTGTAATATATACTAAAAAACCAGCCAAAACCAATAACTACAACAAAAAACACAGTCATTAATAACCAAGTTTTGGTGATATTTTGACTTTGATGAGTATATAGAGTAGCCATTTAAAACTTCACTGCCACAGGGTTCTGAGCGACATCGTTATCAGCCAAATCAAAAAATTCCATTTTTGAGAAACGAAATACTGTCGCTAAAATGTTGGCTGGAAAAGATTCAATTTTTATATTCAAGTCGCGAACATTACCGTTGTAAAATCGGCGCGCCGCTTGAATTTTATTTTCGGTGTCGGAAAGCTCGTTTTGCAAAGCCAAGAAATTCTGATTGGCTTTTAAATCCGGATATGCTTCAGCAATAGCAAAAATAGACTTCAGCGCGCCCGTGAGCATATTCTCCGCTCCGGCTTTGTCCGTCAAACTGCCTGCTCCCATGGCGGCGGTGCGAGCTTTGGTGACATTTTCAAAAACAGTTGATTCGTGCGTAGCATAACCCTTTACTGTGTTGACTAAATTGGGGATGAGATCGTATCTACGTTTTAATTGCACCTCAATATCCGCCCAGGCTTCTTTAGCGCGATTAACCAGTGAGACAAAACCATTATAAATAAAGATTACCCACAAAACCACAACCCCAAAAACTATTAAAATGTATATCATGGTTTTTATATGTTAATTATTAATAATCTAAAACCATCCAAGACATATTATAGCATAAAAAATAAAGCAACTTTATGACTTTTTGCTTTTCTTTTGCCATTCCTCTACCAACACCAACAACGGCGAGGCTAAAAAAATGGAAGAATATGTTCCGAAGAACATTCCGGCAATAAGCATAAGAGCAAAATATTTTGTAGAAACAGGGCCAAAAAAGAAAAGCGCCGAAAGTACCAGAATAACGGTAAGCGATGTGCAAATAGATCGTACATATGACTGTTCTAAACTTTTACCCACTATCTCATTAAAATTTGTTTTTGCCGTATTGGCTTGATTATTTAAATTTTCTCTAATTCTATCAAAAATAACTATGGTATCGGAAACCGAAAGACCCAGAATGGTAAGTACGGCAACTACAAAAAGCGTATCTAGCTCGGCGCCATAATAATGTGAAAGAACAACAAAAATGCCAACAGGAATGGCAACGTCATGCAAAAGTGTGATAATTGCGATAAGACCATATTTCCAAGAAGCTACGCCCTGGCGACCCAGGGCGGAGAGGTGGGAAATTTTTCTGAAAGTAAAAGCGATAAAACAAATAATCGCAAGTGAAACCAACACAACGGCAATTAATGCTTTTCTAGTGAGTTCTCGTCCCACCGAAGGCCCGATTGAATTAAAATTTGTTTCAGTAAGTTCATTTTTTCCATCTTGGGAAAGTGTTTTCAAGAGCAAAGAATGTTCTGCTTCATTTAGATCGCGAGATTTAATAATATAACCCAAATCTCCTGTCGGTTGAAGAAGAATTGAATCCAGATTTAAAGACTTAAATGCGGTGTCTAAACTTTCTTGATTTGGACGCGAGGTTTTATAAACAACTTCAGTCAATGCTCCTCCCTTGAAATCAATGCCGATTTTTAATCCGAAAACAAAAAGAGAAATTATAGAAAGGACGACCAAGAATATCGATATGCTAATGAATATTTTTTTGTATTTAATAATAAACATGATTTTATGTGATAGAGTTTTAGACTCTAGATAGAGGCTAAAACTCTATCTTGTTAATCCTGAACTAAATAAAAATCTTGTAATTTTTCCATTTCCTATAAAATTAAAGACAGAAAGAAAAATTCTAGTAATTGTAATCGCGCTGAACATTGAAACCAGAACACCCATGCCAAGCGTTAAAGCAAATCCTTTGATCAACGATGTGCCAAACCAAAAGAGAATCAAGGCGGTAATAATATTGGAAATATTAGAATCGCGAATTGAAAACCAAGCGCGGGAAAAACCGGTGGAAACAGCATCAGCCACGCTTCGACCAGAACGCAATTCTTCTTTAACGCGCTCAAAAATAAGCACATTGGCATCAACGGCAATGCCGATAGAAATGATAAATCCGGCAATACCTGCGGCAGTTAGTGTAACTGGAATTAATTTAAATAAAGCAAGCATTATAGTAATAAAAATAGAAAGAGAAACAGTGGCAATTATACCCGGCAAACGATACCAAAGAATTAAAAAAAATGCTACAAATAAAAATCCAATTATTGCGGCTTTTATTCCAGCATTCACCGCATTGTCGCCCAGAGTGGCGCCAATTGTTTGTTTGGAAATAAGAGTTATGGGTACTGGAAGCGCGCCAGAATTCAACCTGCCGACTAAAAGTTTTGCTTCAGTTGGAGTGAAAGACCCGGAAATTACTGCTTGACCGTTTGGAATTTCTTCACGCACAACGGGAGTAGATATTGGCGAACCATCCAGATAGATGGCGACCATCTTACCGATGTTTTCTTTTGTAATTTGGGCAAAGAGTTTTGTGCCCGTGTCGTCAAATTGTAAACTGACTCTGGGCTCGCGAGTATTAACATCAAATTCCAGAGTTGCTTTCTGTAAATATCTGCCCGTAAGTTCAGTTGAAACAAACTGTGCTTCTAAATTTATGCTGCCTAAATCTACTTTTCCATCTTTTCCTGGTTTTATGGTTATTGGCTCATCTTCAGGTCTTTCAATCTTGAATTCCAAAAGCGGTGTCTGCCCAATCATGGCTGTCGCTTTTTCCACATCGGTAATCCCCGGCAGATCAACTATCAGCTGATGCTCTCCACCTGAAATAAATCCCCCTCCTTGCACTTGCACTATCGGCTCGGAAACGCCAAAGATATTAACTCGACGCTCTATGACATCGCGAAGCGCATCCATTGAATCAGAAACTTGGCCGGATGGCACCCCGCTTACATCTGCTTTGTATATCAAGTGACTGCCTCCGGAGAGATCTAATCCCAAGCGAAAAGGAAATTTTTTAAAAAAAGCTTTTTGTGTCTCAAAATTCTTGTTTAATTTGGGTTCGGTTTTATAGACAAAAAAGCCGACGCTCCCGCCTAAAATAAGCACCAATAATATTGAAGCAATCCTATGTCGCATAAATATATTATTTCATTCTATATATTTTAAGAAAATAAGCAACTAATGCGCCTAGTACAAAACCGCCAAGAATATCAACTGGAAAATGCACTCCGGCTATGATTCGAGCAATGCCTATGAAAAGAGCAAAAAACATAAAAATATAGCCGGCTTTTCTGTGAAGAAAGAAAAGTGAAAAAGTAAGAGCCATAAAGAAAGTGGCGTGACCCGACGGAAAAGCATAGCCATTTTCCGGCAAAAGAGGATATACTTGAGGAAGTATATCAAAAGGCCGAGGCATATGAATTAAAAATTTTAATATATAAGCCAAAATCCAAGCGAAAATTCCAGAAAAAAATACTAAAAATATCTCTTTTTTCTTTTGCAAAAAAATTTGAAAGGGATTCTCGGCTTGAAAAATTTCATGATGAAAAAGCAAAAATAATCCCGCTAATATTATTACAACATAAGGAAAATAAACAGCCGTAAAAATAATTATTTTATCAAAAATTTGCGATTGGTGAGCCAAATTATAAAAAAATAAAAAAAATTGATTATTCATATTATTTTATTTGCTTCATGGGATTTATTCTTAGCAACTTGAAGCACATTATTAAGAAGCATTGCCACAGTCACTGGTCCCACGCCTCCGGGCACTGGCGATACGTAACCCGCCACATCTTTCACTGATTCTAAATCAACATCGCCGACTATTCCGCCATTGTCTTCTGAAGTGCCCGCATCTATTAAAATTACCCCATTTTTAATCATATCACCTGTAATATATTTCCCCTTGCCGATACCGGAAATTATAACATCTGCCTGTTTTATAAGCTCTTCTTTGTTGAACGTTTTACTAGTGATGATGACAGGGGAAAATCCCCGTAAGCCAAGAAGCGCAGTAACGGGCTTGCCTACCAACATTCCTTGCCCTAAAACAACTATTTTCAAATTTTGTAAATTTAGTTTAAGTGAATCTAAAATAGTCATACAGGCAAGCGCCGTTGGAAAACTTATCAAGGACTCTCCTTGATAAAATTTTGTGCTATGTATAGTTCCTAGACAATCAATATCAAGACGCGAATCAATAGCATCAAGCACTGCCCTCTTATCAATGTGTAATGGCAGTGGAAGTTGAATAATAATACCGCACATGTTTGGTATTTGATTTAAAATTTTTATTTTTTCTAACAATTCTTCGGTGGTTATGGATGCTGGGAAATTTGCATTATGAAATTTAATACCAACCGATTCGGCGCTCTTTTTTTTTATATTCACATATTGCACCGATGCGGGATCATCACCCACTAAAATATCGCAAAAAACCGGAATAAATGGCAAAACTGCCACTTCTTTTTTTATTTTAACTAAAATTTTTTCTCGTATTTTTTTTCCATCAATTATTTTCATATTTTATTTTCCCCGGGTGTTGGACACCTGTCGGGTGTCCAACACCCGAAATATCTTTAAACTCCCAGAAACTCATGCTTTATGTCATCACGATGCACTGACCTAGCATACTTGCGCATACTCATTAAAATACCCAAACCTGTAAATTCCGCTAAGAGATGAGAACCGCCATAACTCATAAAAGGAAGAGGAATACCAGCCACAGGCATAAGCCCTAGATTCATACCAATATTTATAAGGATATGACTCATAAAAAAAATAGCAAGACCCATACCAAAAAGTATTTCAAAATTAGATGCTCCCAAAGTAGCAGAAAAAAGAATCCTCCAAATAACAAATCCATAAAGTAAAAAAATTAAAAAAGAACCGACTAATCCCCATTCTTCAGCATAAGCGGCAAAAACAAAATCAGATTGAGGTTGAGGTAAAAATTTTAATCTCGACTGCGTGCCAAAACCTAAACCTTTACCTAGAATCTCCCCCGAACCCACGGCAATAGTAGATTGAAAGGCATTATAACCTGTTCCATGAATATCCGCTAGCGGATTTATAAAGTTAGAAATACGAGCTTTCTGATATGGCGCAAAAACAAAAAACCAAAATGAGGTAAAAATTATCAAACCAGAAGTAAAAACTAAAAATAAATGCGCTTTAGAAATTCCAGAAACAAGCACCATGCCAAGCCATATAAAAAATACAACCACCGCAGAACCAAAATCGGGCTGGAGCAGTACTAAAACCAAAGGAATAAGCATATAAAATCCGGAAATAAAAATATGTTTTATGTCTCTAATTTCCACATGGCGACGAGAAAAATACTTTGCCAAAATAAGTACTAATACCAATTTCATCATATCGACTGGCTGGAAAGAAAAATAGCCAAAATTAAACCAACTTTTAGCGCCATGGGAAACATATCCTAAAACAAAAAGCATTAATAAAATAAAATTAGTTAAAAGAAAAATAAACATTAATATATCGGTACGCCTTAAAAATCGAAAGTCAATAAAAGAAAAAACAAAAAAAATAGCAAAACCCATTAAAATCCAAATAATCTGTTTATTAAAAAATTCACCTGCATTCTCTTCCCCCGTAAACGACTTCATCGTGGCCAGTCCTGCGGAAATTATAGGAAGTATAAAAAAGACGAGCATCCAATCTATCCCGTTAGAGATTTTTCTTATAGATTCTTTCATAATTCAGTAAGTACAGTAAAATAGTTTCTCGGATCTCTAGCGGGATCTATTCTTTTGATAACTTGCTCAGCCATTACTTTAATTTAACTAAAAAAATATTATACATAGGAATTATTTCTTTAGTAATCACCTCTTCGGAAAAAGGTTCTGGCCAAGTAAAATTTATATCTCTTTTTTCCTCTCCGTTGAGCACATCAAAATAAGTACGGCTAACCGAGAGCGCATTTCCAGAAACATCGTATAAAATTGCAACTATATCTACCTCTGGGATGATAAAAAACGAATTATTTTTTATTGTCGCAGAGAGTCTGGGACTTATTTTTTCATTTTCAAGTTTTATATTTGAAACTAATATTTTTAGCTGATTGACCTTTTCTTGAGATACTTGAATCCATTCTGGTATTTGCGTAAACTCAAAAGTTATATAAACAGGAATAGAGTTTCCGACATCTATCGCCGGCTCAAAGATGGCAAAATTTCCTGATGGAGGAATAAAGGCGTTACCTTCTCGCTTGCCGATATAAATATTATTCTCATCAGCAAAGCGAAATCTATAATTTATTTTATTAACTGCCGTATTTTGATTATGATTTAGAAGATAAGCAACTGCATTGTAACGTCCGGGAACAACTTTAAAAGCGCGGGACCACAGAATTGAAATTGGATCTACTTCTGCAATGCACGCCCTGGCGCACGATCCTCCGCAATCTACCCCCGTCTCATTTCCATTTTGCTTGTTATCAGAGCAACTTGGCGTCGTGTTTACTCTAGGATAAATTATTAAAAACCCGAATATTGAAAAAAATACGATTAGAATGCCTACATCAAAAATCTGCCTTTTAAAAGCCCATGTCATAAGGGTATTGTAGCATTATTTGTTAAAAACCACATATTCCCCTTCGCCGATTACCTCTTCTTTACCATCCACTACTTTTATAGCCATTTGGTCATCTATGCCATAAATAGTTTCAGGAATTTGTTTGGCAATTTCTGCTATAAGTTCTTTTGTAGAATGTAGAGATGTAGAAGAATTTAGGTGAGGACGAAAATAAAAATTAACAAGGTTAAGACCTTCTTTTGCCTCATATCCAAATCTTTCTTTATAAGAGACAGTTTTGACTCTATCACCCAGGGCAAGCGTAGGAGCTGTAATAATGCTCCCTGCGCTAATTCCTACCCATACTTTTGTTTTTAAAAACTCTGGAAGCAACTCTTTCAACCCTGATTCTTCTACCCATCGCATCAAGTGGTTAGAGTCCCCGCCGGAGACAACCCAAACATCCGCCATTTCCAACCGCTCCTGCCAATTCCACTTCGGCAACGCAGAAATATCTACAAGATCTATCATTTTGTAATTTTGTTGTTTAAGCTGGTATAGATTATCAATAAAATACCCTTTATGGTCTCTGTTGGCATTTGCCGCTGTCGGAATAAAGGCGATGTTTATTCTGTTAGCAGGCTTTCCCATCAAATCAAGCAACGCTTGCGCGAGTGTTTTATTTGTTATTCCGCCGGATGTAAGAAGGAGTTTCATGGTAGAATTATAACATTATGGAAATTACTTTAAAACAACTTCTGGGAGGAACATCAATAATAGTTATATCTATTGGTATAGTGCAGTGGTTACTAAGTCTGTGGGTTAAATCAAGGTTAGAAAAATCAATTCAACATGAATACGACGCAAAACTCGAAAATTTAAAAAATATACTAAAAGATAAATATGATCTTTCAAAAACAGAAAGGGAATTTTATGATGGAATGATAGGAAAGTTTGGTGGATTTCTAGCAAAAATTAAAAGATACGAACTAGAAAATAAAAAATTATTAACACAAGAGACTGCTCTCAAAGACCCAAGTCTAAAAGAACCATATATGGAATTTATTGACTCAGCAACTGAATTTGTTGCAAAAAGTTTTGTCTTTTTAAATGAAGATAGTTATTGTAATCTAAAAAATGCATTAGACCCCACAAAAACAAAGAGTTTGGCAGATTTAAATAATAATTTTTTGGATGCTATGAGAAAATCAATCTATCCAAAAACCATTTTGAACGCGAAAAATGACTTAAAGGAACTTAACTATGACGACACAAAAACCCAGTAATTTCTTACTGGTTTTTTAAAATCAAGTACTCGGTGCTGGCGACTGCCTACTTTCGCCATTAAGACTATCATCGGCTCAACAGGGCTTAACTTCTCTGTTCGGAATGGGAAGAGGTGTGGCCCCTGCGACAAATCACCAACACTGAAAACTTGATTTTTATTGGGCAAGAAAGATAAGTTTTTCTAAGAGCTCGTGACCAACGCAGAAAAATTTATCTTTCTTGCCCAATTTTGTGGTTTCCAAATTTCTTAACAGGAATCGAAACATTAGTACTTCTCAGCTGAACGCATTGCTACGCTTACACTTAAAGCCTATCAACCTGATCATCTCTCAGGGTTCTTAACGATTCCTAATCTTGAAGCTGGCTTCCCTCTTAGATGCTTTCAGAGGTTATCCATTCCCGACATAGCTACCGAGCAGTGCCCTTGGCAGGACAGCTCGTACACCAGAGGTCAGTTCACTTCGGTCCTCTCGTCACATTCTCCCCTATTTATAGGAGTGCAGACTATATCTTCGCCTTTCTTAAAACTAAAGTTAAGGCGTTGGCGTATTACAAGCATAAGCCTGTTTCTAAAAGAAACTTTCCAACATTATGCGAGTCTATTCACGATTATCAAATCGGAACAAGTCGTTACGGGGTCAAATCTAAAATTTTGTGCAATTCGCTTTTTGTTTTCTTTCTTTTAGTAACATAGTTTTCACCTTGAATTACTAAAATTAGGTCAACAAGTTTGGTTAATTGCTTTTTCGTTAGCTTACTAAACTTCGTATTAGATAATATTTCACACGCTTGTATTAGCGAACAAGCTTGAAGTTTCTTGAATCGAATATATGGTAATAAATTCTTAAGAATATTTCTTATTTGCTTATAACCATTTATCCGCAATTCGGTCATTCCATCATTTCTTCTAGAGATATAACCGATACCTAAAACTTTTTTTATCCAATATAAAGTCTTTTCATGCCTAGTATCTTGATAAAAACAAATGGTTGTCATAAAGCGAATTCCTCGCTTACTATCGCTTCGCTTTTTAAGCTGAAGCATTAGACTTCCATCTCCATCAAGAAATCCAGCAATGTAAGCCCTTTCAATTTCTTTTGCAATTTTAGATCGACTTCCCACGGTATTATCTTATCACATTTCTGGTCCTCAAGCAAATTGTAAACCAAAGACCGTATGGTATTACTTTTCTCAGACCAAAAACATTAATGAAGACTCCACCGTTATTAGCCACTTTTTCATCACAAATTTCTTCGTGAAGTAGCAAAACCCTAAAGGGTCTACTAGAAGCAAATCTTCTCAAGAATCAACGAGTGCAGTAGATAGGAGACCAACCTGTCTCACGCATGATATCACAAATTACTTTATGCATTGGACTATACGTTCCCGTTTTTAAAACAGGGTCGGTTTGTAGTCTCTACAAAGGAACACTTCCTTCTCGGTATTATCCCGGTTGGACTTTACCGAAAACCCCGACTTCATTCCCAGATAAATGAGAACCGCCGTGATTTGATTGGTTCTATCTTTTTTAACAAACAAAAAACATTTTCAATAACATTAAGTTCAAAACTTTCCTCTGAGGGTTCAGACTGTCCTGAAGCGAAATTAATTTCGCTGAAGAACGGTCTGAACCCAGCTCGCGTACCTTTTTAATTGGCGAACAGCCAAACGCTTGGCAGCTTCTCCACCGCCGCGCTAAGGTGAGCCGACATCGAGGTGCCGAACTCCGCCGTCGATATGAACTCTTGGGCGGAACTAGCCTGTTATCCCTAGAGTAGCTTTTATCCGTTAATCTTCCACCGCGTCTAACACGGGTGGTCGGTTCACTATGTTCTGGTTTCCCACCTGCTTGAGATGTACCTCTTACAGTCAAGCTAGCTTGTGCCATTACACTATCGGCACGATTTCCATTCGCGCCTAGCTAACCTTTAAACCCCTCCTTTACTTTTTAGGCATTTTTGTTATGTCAAGGATGCCCCTTGACACTGATGTTTTGGAGTCAAAAACATCCTTCATGTCGCCATGAAGATCGGACTATACATTTCCCGCATAGCTATTTTAATAGCGATGTGGGAGTTGGTTTGTAGTCTCTGAGGGAATAAAATTTTATTTCATTTCTATTTTATTGAGAGTCTCTTCTAAAGATTTTAGATACCTACTAGTTAAATTAATATACGTACCCAAATCTTTAGGAGAAATATCTTCTTTCATCTATTTTTCCGCAAGATCTTTTAGTAGCTGTTTTAGATAAGCCATATTTTCTTTTGTTTTTTCTAATAAACTCTCTTGTGTTGATATCTCCTCCATAATTTTAATTCCCTGCTGATTGACCGCAGGTATACATTGTTACTTAGCTAATAATCTTCGACTAGCAAGCAGTATACCATACCCGGTTTTTCCAGCAAATTCCCAACTTTTCATAACTTTCCGTTTATGCCCCCCTATTTATTTGTTTTGAGACTATTATGTCAAGGATGCCCCTTGACATGTACATTAAATCTCTTGGGGCTGTAAAATTCGAATACTCAAACCAAACCTCACCCCAGCCCCTCTCCAAAAGAAAGGGGCTTAAGTCCTTTCCTGTCGGGGAAGGATTTAGGATGGGGTATGTTTAAGTACTCGAGGGTACAGCCCCAGTAAAACTATCCACCAGATACTGTTTCAATAAGTTTTTGCCCTATTGGTTAGAACATGCCTTCGGTAAGAATGGTATTTCACTGTTGGGTAGAATACAGCCGAAACCGTATACATCAGACCCCTCCCATTTATGCTACGCAGACAAAAAACATGCTCAATATCAAGTTATAGTAAAGCTTCTAGGGTCTTTTCGTCTAACTGCACTTAACCGGCATCTTCACCGGT
>Ga0155667_120_pt1 | contig 5135 bp, 6 predicted proteins | sample RifCSPlowO2_01_FD_107324 | JGI IMG/M metagenome (GOLD analysis project Ga0155667, IMG submission 107324) | Candidatus Nomurabacteria bacterium RIFCSPLOWO2_01_FULL_37_25
CGCCACCAATTTTAGCTTTGGGCAAAATCACCACCCGACCACTTCCAACCGCCAGATCACCGCCGATTTCTCCGCCAACTGTGGTCTGACCGGCAACGAGTCGCGCATCACCAACTACTTTGCCGTAAAGACCGGCCTCGCCTGTTAATAAAATAACATCACCCAAAATCTCACCCGTTAGAAAAATAGAACCGGTGGCAGCGGATAAATCTTGAGTAATTTGCCCATCCACCATCGCTTCACTGGCTACAATATAGGTGTTTTCTTTAAGTATCTTGCCCATCGGTAATGAGTATTGCTCGGCTAAAAAACCATAAGCAGCTAGAGCTAGCACTGGTAAAAATAAAGCAAAAATTATAAGAGTGTTTTTTTTCATATCTGTTTTCCTTTTGATGAAACCATTATATCAACCAAAAACGCTTTCCGTCCATTTTTCCCAAAGCGGTTGGACAATATAAACAAACATCACCACCGGCACGAAGAAGATGGAGAAGAAAACAAAAATTGTAAAGTTAAGCGCTTTTATCATTTTAAAACAATGCGCCAAATCTTAAGATATTTTTAAAAAGAAAACAAGCGGGCGACGGAGACGATGGTGAGAATTCCAAGAAAATTCATAACATAGGAGAGTGGCAAAAGTATCCGGTTTTTGACTTTTGCCAAGCCCAAAATCGCTAAACCGAGTTCGTCAGGAAAGGGTGAAGCAAGAATCAAACCGCCCAGCAAAACCAAAAGCCATTTCAAAAAACCATGCTGGAACAAGCGGACGAATTTTCTCCTAATTTTGACACGGAACATACTGGCGGCATCTTTAGACAAATCGTCCCGGACAAAACGAAAAATTATAAAGTCCATCAAAACCGCGCCGAGGGCGCCGATTAAGGCAACCCAAAGCGGCGGAAAATCCCTAGCCAAAACCGCCAAGGCCACCATTGCTGGCGCCGTCGTAAAAATAGAAGTAAAAAACATTCCGGCAACAAAACTAGCGAGAATTTTGAAACCGCCAGCAAACGCCATAAATTTTTCCACCACCCCCAGCCGCGCCAACCAAACCGCCACCGCCACACTGGCTGCGATAATCACTAAATCCCTCATCAAGTGCTTTAAATATTGTTTTTTCATTTTACATCTCAATTCCAGCCATTATATTTTCTATTGTTTCAGTAAGTTCACTTTCGTCTTCTTGAAAAGCTTGCCGCCGAGCGTCTTCAAGACATTCCAGTGCGCCTTGCCTATCACCAGCCGCAACATAAATTTGTGCCATGTTGATATTAAGAATAATCGCATCGCGACTCGCCGTCTTTTTTTCTTGTTCAATTTTCCATCGGACAACAAGCTCCCTAACTCCAGGGGCTTCTAGTCCTTTGGCGCGCACTTCATCCAACACTCGCGCTAATTCTATTTCCTTCACACTCTCTTGTTTAGCCTCTTGTCCTAGTTGTTCCAGTTTTGGTTGTCCTTCCATAAGATAATTCTAACATAAAAGTAAAAAACGGAATAAAAAAACCAAATCAACCTATATTTGCGATAGCGAATTTAGGTGCGAAATAAGTTTCATATTATAAAAAAGGTGCCTATCCGGATTCGAACCGGAGAAAACAGCTCCACAAGCTGCTGTGTTACCGCTACACCATAGGCACCGCCCTTTTAATTTACACCAAAAAACGCCCCAGCGCTACTGATATTTCGGCGACCGCTCTTTTATACCGGCTTTGAAATTGGAGAGGCGGGCAAGAGCGTAGCAAAGCGAAGAGAGCCGATTGAGATAAGCGAGAGTGTATTCACCAACAGAAATTTCTTTGGCTTCTATTGCCCGAATCACTTCTCTTTCGGTGCGGCGGGCAAACGCTCGCGCCACATCAAGCAAAGCTCCGGACTCAGTGCCACCAGAAATAAAAAATGTCTTGATGCGTGGCATCACCCGCTCCGCCGCGCCGATACATTTTTCTAATTCTTTTATTTTGCTCGCCTTGATAATTTTGTCAGCGCCAGCCACCTCTGCCTGAATGATAAAAAGATTTTGCTGAACCCCATTGATAATGTTTTCACAGGTTAGACCTGTGATTTTCCATTTCAAATTTTTTACCCTCACTTTCACCAAACCTAAAAACGAATTGAGTTCGTCCAAAGCGCCAAGCGCCTCCGTTTGGCAAGACGACTTGGAAATCCGCTCGCCTTTTTTCTGTCTCAAAGTTTTGGTTGTGCCCCTATCTCCTTTTTTGGTGTAAAGCATAATTTTAATAAAACAATGCCAATAACAAGACCCAGTAATCCCATCAAATATCCTCCCCCAATATCGCTCAAATAATGAACGCCAAGATACAAACGACTTAATCCAATAGTTAAAATTATTATGAGACCGCCAAAAATAACGCTCGCTTTTTGTCCAAAGTTTTTTGCTTCTTTAAAGAATATGTAAATTAAAAATCCGTAAAAAGCAACGGCAATGGTGGCGTGGCCACTGGGAAAAGAAAAACCATTTTCTAAATAATATGCTAGTTCGGGTCGTGGGCGGTGTAATACCAACTTCACCAAAAAAGTAAATAATTCGCCCCCGACAATGCTAACCCACAGAGGAATAATGTAGGCGCGTCTGGGCCATAACCATAACAAAAGAGAAATAATAACCGCGAAGCCAACAACAACTTGCCACTCCCCAAGCAATGTTACCCAAGTGAAAAATGATAAAAGTTCCGTGTTCCGAAGTTCAAAGAAAAAATTAGCTATGCGTATATCCAGAGCAACAACTGACAACAGAAATGAATTTAAAAATTCCATGGTTTTATCATTTGGTGCCAAGTTATCTATTTTAATTCTTCCAACAATTTTTTCATATTCATTCTAATATAATCAGGACTATCATTGTATAAACTTAAGATATTTTCGTTTGCTTTCCATTGATAAAATTATCTAAAATTGATTTCGCCACTGCATTGGATAAAAATGTCGGCACAGCGTTTCCAATTTGTAAATTTCTGTCGCTTCTTGACCCAAAAAATTGATAGGAATCGGGAAAACATTGGATCCTTGCGCCCTCTCTTGTTGTAAGAGGTCTAGGGGCTTTCGGGTGGATACAACGAGATGATGACGGGGTACTCAAATTTCGTGTAATCGTTGTTGCTGGTCTTTTCCACCAAAGACGACAATAAGTATTTTTGAAACCGCTCCTTGGGCGCAAATTTTCCGGTAAATCCTCTGGCGTTCCGCCGTCTGGTAGTAATTCCATTATTTTTACCAATTTTTTGTTATTGTTTGGTGAATTATGATCCATTAGTTTTGCTGATGCGTTTCTACGCATAAACTTTTGAAAATCATTTTGTGGCTTAGACGCATATTCAAAACTTTCTTCACTTGATTTAATGAACGGCAAATCACTTATTGCTTCCTCAAGTGTTAGGTATGGTTTTAATCCTGTGTGAAATAAATCTGGTGTTTCTTCAGGATTGTAATGTGTAGGTTCTGGGTATTGAAAATCATCTTTGAGTTTGGAGCCAATGATTACAACCCTTTCTCTTATTTGCGGCGCACCATAATCAGCCGCGTTCAAAAGTTTATATTGTACTTTGTATCCAAGTGATTCAAAAAGTGAAATAATCGTTTTCAATAATTCGCCACCCTGCATTGATAAAAGCCCTTTTACATTCTCAAAAAGAAAAAGTTTCGGATTAAATTCTTTTAGTACTCGATAATATTCTTGAAAAAGTTTTCCTCTTGGGTCATCAATTAGTCTTTTTCCGACAGTTGAATATGCCTGACATGGTGGCCCACCAACAATAATATCAATATCGCCAACTTTTATATTTAAGTCTTTTTCAATTTTTTGTGCATTAAAATCTTTTATATCCTCGGCGTAAACTTTTGCGTTTGGATGATTCAAAGAATATGCCTTTGCCATACTTGGCAAAATTTCATTTGCCGCTAATATTTCAAAATTATCATCATGGGCAAAACCATAACTTAAACCGCCAACACCTGAAAATAAATCAATAATTTTTAATTTCTTTTTTTTAATCATAAAAAAGATTTCTAATCAAATTTCATATCCTTATATTTTATTGGTTTTTCTGTAATTTTCCAGACAAAATAATTTTGATCAATATTGAAAACAGTTTGACCTTCCATTTGTTGTCTTGTAATCCAATTAACATTATTGTCCTCAATTTCATCTAATTTTATAAAAGCAACTTGACCATTATATAAGTCAAAATGGACAGCAAGTGTATGTTTTCCAATCTCGTTAAAAACTTTTTTTGCTTCAATAACCTTGTGTTGTTTTATATCATTTGTGCCAGTAAATCCTGACTGCATTTCTATTATTACTTTCTCTTTTTTGTTCAGTGTTATTTCTAGATCAGCCTTTGCTGTTCTTTTAAAGGTTTTGATATTTCGCAAATCATCATCTCCAATTAAACTAATTGCTGATACATCAACCCCAAATATTATACCGAGTGCTTTTAAAAAATAGTTAGAGATAATATATCCCTGTATCCACGAAAAATAGACTTGTTCCGGTCTCCGTCTTTGGTTATTTAGTTTTGGTAATACATTTCCCTTTTTCATTATCCCAAAGACACGGTCAATATTATTTTTCTTAAAAGAGTTTAGATTATCAATTTTGATTTCATCCACAACGACCTTATTTAATCTATCTACAATATCGTAAAGTCTTTTATTTAAAAGAACAATATAATTAAAATCAACTGTTGGTGTAATGTCTTTTGCGCCAAAAAAGTTTTTGACATCCGCTTGATTAGAAAGACCTAATTTTTGTCTATATTGACGAAAGTATTCAACTGTAATTGTAATTTGTTTTGGCATATATAAAGATTATCATAAATTTAATCTTTTCTCAATTTTTGCCCGCCAAAATTTCACCAAAAGAAATCAGAGGGACAAATGGAAAATTCCTACCTGACCCCCCTTTTTTCCATTTGAGACATCTGAATTGAAGCTCCGCCACCTTGCTTTTCGGATTTTGCTGTAATTATACACTTTGCGCGAACCTATTTCACACGCGCGGAGCGCGTGGTGGCTCTGGACTAAATCGTACGCTCGGATTCCGCGCACCTCGTCCGCTCCCTTCGGTCGCGGGAGCAAAACCAAAAATGTTCCTTACCTTTCTTCTTTTCTTCGGC